>TARA_R100000697_G_scaffold100856_1_pt1 | contig 12972 bp, 2 predicted proteins | sample TARA_R100000697 | Tara Oceans TARA_R100000697 (sample SAMEA2622788) | marine metagenome | biome: marine biome (ENVO:00000447); feature: surface water layer (ENVO:00002042); material: "saline water (ENVO:00002010), including plankton (ENVO:xxxxxxxx)" | depth 5 m
TTCTGCTCTAGTTGATTTATATCGCTTAGTCCTGTAACTGCTAGAGAAGTTAGATATGTATTAGTGTCTACTGTATAACTTCCTGCACCAGTTCTCTTCAAGAAACCATTAGATGTAAAATCACCATCCATCAATGCACCTGCCGCCGCTACATTAGTAGCATCAGTTACATCAGCAGAAGTTTCTATTCCAGATAGTTTGGTTCTCTCAGCAGAACTGATTACAGTACCGCTACCTAAATCACTTAATCCACTTATTTTAGCAACAGTAACTTGATTGTTTCCTATGTGTGCAGTATCTATTGCTCCATCTACAATGTGTTCTGAGTCTATTGAATCATCAGCAATCTTAGCACTAGTGACGGCATCTGCGGCAATCTTAGCAGTAGTTACTCCTAGATTTGCCAACATCCCTGTTTCTACTGCTAGATTAGCAATAGTTAGAGTACCATCATTTGCAAGTGTAGCATCACCGGAAACAGCCACGTTGTTGTAATCAGTGCCATCTGCTACCATTATGTGAGTGCTAGTAACTCCTATTGAGTCATCAATAAAATCAATCTTTGCCCCTGTTACAGCGTCATCCGCAATCTTAGCAGTTGTTACTGCACTTGCGGCTAGTTTGCCAGTTGATATTGCTCCGCTATTTATTTTGCTAGTAATCACTGAGGAACTAGCCAACATACCGGAGGATACGGTTCCAGTATCTCCCGTTGTAACTATTGTACCAGTTACATCCGGAAGAGAAATTGTCCTATCTGCTGTTGGGTCAATTATACGAAGAGTAGTTTCATGGTCATCCGAAGTTGCTCCTTCAAATACCAAAGCATCTTGAACATTAATTTCAGTCTGGTTTATTGTTGTTGTAGTTCCATCAACAAAGAGGTTCCCACGGACCCTAACAGTAGTATCATTGCCAGCGTCACCAATAAGAAGAGTGTCGCTCTCATCGAGAAGTCCAAGAGAAGCCACCACATTTGCTTTATCGGTAACATCTGCTTGTTCCTCGATTCCTGCTAGTTTATCAAATTGGTCGTCAGTCATCAGACCATGAGCATCAGTTGTAGAATCTGGAATAGTGGCAGTAGTGGTAGTGCCATCTCTATGTGTCAAAGTTAGAGTTCCCTGATTGTATGATGCAGAGGCTACGTGCCCCTTACTTGTACTGTTAATCTGAATATGTCTATTAGTAGGGTCCACATTTAGAGAAATATCAAGTCCACCATCAATATCAATGAAATTTGTTAAATCACCTGTATTTTCTTCAAGTCTAATTTTAGCATTACCACTATTTTGTGCTAGTTTCAAATCGTATGACTTGATTTCTTGAGAGAAAATGTAGTCTTTTACTGCTCTAGCGGTAGGTATGTGTGAGTGACTTGATGAATTGTTAACTGCGGTAGTGAGACTTACGTTATCAGTTAAATCGGCTATTGCTACAGATTCTAGTTTAGCATTCAATTGTGTTTGAATTGGTGATGTAACTCCGTCCAGATAACCTAATTCCGTTGTGGTTAATGTGCCTACAACACCATCTATTAGTTCTAATTCTGCTTCTGTTAGTGATGCATCACCTATTGTTATGCTACCTGTAAAAACTGGATTTGCAACAGGTGCTTTACTTGCTAGGTTTGAAACTAGGTCTGTCACTTTACTTTGAGCAATATTACCTGCTAGTTTTTGATTTGTTATTGATGAGTCTTTTATTGCTACATTACCACTATTCAATACAAAGTGGTCTGAACTAAAAGAGGCTACACCCCTATTACTACTGGTTGCTACCTCTGCATCTACAGTTAGAGTTCCCGCAGAATCATCATATGTTGTGGTAATTCCTTCTCCATCTGTAATTAGAGCATTTACCCTATCATCTACCCTTTCATCAGTATAATATTTGTTGCTTCCTTCTGCGAAGTCATCTGTATCTAGAGTTAAACTTCCACCTAAGTTTAACGTATTGCCATTCAATGTTACTCCTGAATTAACTAGTTTAGAGTTTGCAATGCTACCTGCAAGTTGTGCGTTAGTCACAGAAATATTAGTAACATTGCTACTCCAGTCAGCACCAACAGTAGCACTAGCGGCAATTCCATCAAGTTTCGTTTTTAGTGTGGACGTAAATACTTTGTTAGTCGTTCCATTAGCAATTTTGTCTGCATTGATTGCCGCAGTATTAGACACATCTGCATCTACTAATTTTGTCGCAGTAGCACGATAAGTAGCAGAAATATCTGGAATGTCAGAGGCAATCAACTTACTGAAAAGATTTGCTGGGTTTATTCTTCTCAACCCATTAGTAGCGTCATCGTACATTATGAAATCAGCACTTCTATCCATGCCGTTTTCAATTGTTAACCCATCAATATCTACTTTGAGAGTGGCATTAGTTCTATCTAAACCATCACCTATTGTCAGACTTGGCTCCTTACCACTCAAAGCACTAGTCAAACCACTAATCTTACTTTGAGCGATGGCGGCAGAGTTAGAGACTTTGGCATTGTCAATTGCTCCATTGTTTATCTTAGCGTTTGTTATTGCACTATCAGCAATCTTTGCAGATGTTACTGCGTTGTTTGCTATAGTTGTCGCACCATCAGCACTTGAAGTGACATCACCACTATGGTTAGGGTGAACATACTTATTCGCATCTGTTGCTCCTGTATATCCTAAATCTGCTAAAGTCAAAGTTCTCTTTGACATTGCTATAATGTGACCTGTATCATTTGTAGAAATAGCATCAACTATTTCGGCTCCAGAAGTGTCAATATCCGTAGTGCCATGAAGAGGATGAACAAATGGGTTTGCTAATTCAGATGTTATAGGTAAATTATAGTAAGTAGTACCGTCATTTGTGAATTCCCACCTATCACTACTTTCATTCCATCTGATATCTACGTTATTAGCAGAACCTCTCTCAATTGCTACTCCAGCGTTTTGAGAAGGAGTACCTGTAACGTCATTATTCAGTACGATTATGTTATCTCCTACTGCTAGAGTGTTGCTAGATATCGTTGTGGTCGTACCATTGACCGTTAGGTTTCCACCAATTATCAAACCACCTGCAAATGTAGCGGTATGTGCCGCATTTGACCCGATTTGGAAGTTATCTCCCATATTGGAAGCGAGTCTAGTCTTGAGATTAGCAAGTGAGACATCAACATCAGTATTGGTATCCGTTTGATGAGTATCAATCATGCTTTTTATATCAGCAGGGGTAAATCTCTTGATAGCGGTAGAATTGCCCGCAGTTCTCTCAGCAGAGGAAACTTGAGGAACTCTATTATTGTAAGCAGTTTCTATTTCTGTGTCTGTTTGGTCAGCAGTTGCCCCATCTTCCGGGTCCGTTGACCAACTGTATAGAGTGTTGATGTCGGATTTTGTCTGGTCAGCAGTAGCATTTGCCTCTATGCCATCTAATTTTGTAATTTGAGTGGATGTAGCCAATCCTGTTTGACTTGCAGTAGCATTAGGTATGGCTGAAGTATATTCTATGTCTGATGTAAGCGCAATGGTTCCTGTCGAAGAAGGTAGAGTTAGAGTGGCTCCTCCCTTTGTTATTGTTCCTGCGGCGTTTAGTCTAACGGTTTCTGAACCAGAATTAATTATACTCAATCCTTGAGTAGTTTGGCTATGACCTAAGAACTGCACTGGTCTATTTATTAAATCATCAGCACTATTTGCTACATATTTTACTATAGCAACAGGAATATCTCCTGCTGTTAAATTAGATACAGAAGCCGTGCTTCTTGTCTGTGCATCAACTCTTATTGCAAGAGCATTTGACGAGTTTACGACAATCATGGCATACCAGTCATTGCCGCTTCTAGGTCCAACTGATGTAGTCAGGGTAGCGTTTGATATGTCTACTAATAGACCATCACGGAATACTTTCCCTGCCGCAACTACATATTTAGTATAACTAACACTAGCATTGGATTGTGTTATGTTAAAACCACTTACTGTTCTATTACCTGCTGTAGCCTCATTTAGAGCATTTATAATTCCACTATGTATATTGTCAGTACCATCTACTATTCTAGCATCGGGAGTAGTATGTAATTTTGAAATAAACCCCGGATTATCGTTCGACATTAACTCACCTCCAAACTAACTGTAAATGTAATCGTATCTGCCGAAGGGATTACTCCTGTATTTGTGAAAGTAACTCTACTCAAGAGTTTATCCCCTGATGTCTTGAATATTCCCAACTCAGAAACACCTTGACTACCTACTTGTGCGCCTGTAAACTCAGCAGTCCAAACCAATTCTGAACCTATTACAGAAGGAGTTACTACTTTACTAGCAACCACAGCATCTAATTCCGTTTGACTGGCCGCAGTATCCCCTCCTCCGTTTCCTATTTTTACTGTAGTGTATTGTGCCGCAATATACGCCAACGCAATGTCCTCACTTCCCTCATTAACTATCATTCTACTGTACCTCCATAATCATCTTGTTCATAGAACTTGTCTCCATAACTCTTCTTAGTCACTGTACTGTGTTCAAACCCAACTTCTTCTGTAAAGCCTACCAAATCATCAAAACCCATGTTAGAATTATAGGACAATGCATTCGATGACCCTGTTACCACATAGGAAAGTCTTACGTTTTTTATATTAATAGCATCAGAAAGATGTTTACCTGCTGAAATCTTCATAGAATCCTTCTGAAATAAGGACGAAAAACCATCAGATTGCTTAGTATTCAACTCGCTTAGTCTTTCAGCAATTGACTTGTCAAACGTACCCACTGTCATAGTCAAAACCCCCGTTAAAACATTAGTTATTTCAAATACTATGTAGTCATCATTTGGAATATCATGATTTGGGAAATTTAATCTAACTATGTCTCCTGCTTCTAGTAATTCTAATCCTTGTTTATGCACTTTTATCGTAATTTTACGATGTTTCTTGTTGTGTAGTTTCAATAATTCAACTGCTCTAATTTCTGCATCAGTCTTCGTTTTTATTGTTGGGTCTACTTCTTGAATTACTCTAGTTTGAGTGTTTGTAGACCTCTCTAATTCATATTTTATCCTATCACCTATGATGACTGCTTTGTTAGCAGTATCGAAAAGAGAAGTGTTATTTTCAACAGAAATAAGTCTATCCGATTCTGCGTATGATAGTGCATATTTGCGTAAACTACTCGTATCTTCTATGTTTCTTGCACTAAACTTACCGTTTCTAATGTTGTAGTCCAATCCGTTCTTAACCGCTAGAGCATTAATGGCAGTAAATAGGTTAACATCATCGAATTTTAACGCAGAAACGTATGTTTTCTTGTTTATCTTGATTAGTTCGTCATGTTGTATTGGAGTGAATTTTAAGTTAGTTGTGAAGGTTATAGTTTGAGAGGAAATACCCTGTATTTCACCTACCAAATGTCCATCATGTGTGTACAAAACATCTCCCGCAGAAATGTCTTCTGGGGTAGCCGAACAGACTACTGTGTTAGAGGTCGCACTAGACACAATATTGCCTGTGGGTGTGATAAAACTACGTAAATCATCATATTCTAATCCTACTCCTTTGACTAGGTTTTCTATCTCATCGTTAACGTTTGAAGCAACAGTAAAACCTGTACCGATATGGCATTTTTTGATGTTTTTTAGTTTAGGTCGCCTACTTAGTGCAATATCAAAAACTTCACCGAATGACACTACACCATTGCCAAATAATTGCCCGTCAAATTTCATGCCCAAACCCGGTATTTTAGTGAAATTTATACTTGTATCGAAAGCAGTAGATGAATCTCTATCTAAGGGAAAGAAGTCTGTGAATGTTATATTCTTTACAGAGGAATTTAGGCCATCCGTGACGTTCATTGTCTTCTGAACCAACGTGGTTCCGGTTCTCTTGAATTTGTGTGCGGCTTGAGTTGGCTCCCTCACATCAATAGTAGAATTATCATAGTTCATATGACCAGATTGTGTAGTATAACCATCATTTGTCAAAGTATTTTCAGTCTGTGGGACTCCATCAACATCCAACAGTAAGAACATTTGATACAGGCTCTCTCTATAATGGTGTACTGCACCAGATACGCTATCTGTATCTGCTCCAGATTCCCCAGTAAGGAAACTGCTTCTGGTAAACCTACTAACAGGCTCCATGACATTGAATCTGATGGAGTTTTCTTCACCGTTGAACGTTACCTCTGATGGACGCATGAGTCTAAATTTGTGGGTTGAAGAGAAAATCGGTCTTAATGGTACATCTATCTTAATTGTGTGAGTTTCATGATTACTTATTGTAGGTGCAGTTGAGACTGTATGTGACGTTATCCTAGTAATGGCTCTAGGGGCATCAATCCTAGTTGAGTTTCTCAAATCGCCGCCATTAGCCTTAGACTCGCTAACTAGATAGTATCCTGTGAGATTTGGTAAGAAACTGAGGAAAGTGTGTTTACTGGAATTGTTCAAGGTAAATACCATAGTGTCTCCTATGCTTGTATTAGTTCCATTTGGAAAAGCCAAAGAGGTATCTGTAGCACCAACCACATAATTGCTTCCACCAGAAGTTGCCGCCTTTAGTTGAAATACTGGTTTTATTGCCATTTGTGCGGATACGACTAGTCCTTCATTGGCGGCATCAGATGCAAACTCAGTATGATGATTTTCTTGAGTATCTGTGGAAATTGCCTTCTTTTCGGATAGGAAATGTGATTCAGTTCTAGTTCCTATCATAGCAACTGTATTGTTAGCGTCATACTCCGCTACCTGCACGTTTCTATCATGTTGGTCTAGGTTAGCGTTAGTTGCTTCTGCCACGTAATCAACGTAATTTGCATTAGTATCCAACGCCAATGGTGCGCTAGTTATCTCTATCGTACCGGGGTCAATCGTGTTGTCTGTCATTGCAACCTTTACGTCTTTGAAAACACCGATGCATCCCTCATATGGATGAGCAAATGGATATGTTCCATAACCTAGTCCGTATTTGTCTTGATGACTGATTGTGGTTCCTGAATCAGCACCGAATTTAGCACCTACAAGTGCATTTATCACTCTGGATGTATGAAGCCAATTAGTATTTTGATTTGCCCAATTATCCGGGTGATGAAATGGAGATATCTCTTTATTCTCATATGTAGAATCATCAGACAATTCACCTACGATTAACGGTAGAATTATGTTATGAGCGGAGAAAGCCTCTCCATTGTCTTCTAGATTCGCAAACTCAAATATTCCAGTATGAGTGAAAGGTCTAGTAATGTATACGTCAGTAAATCGGAAGTCATGTCTTCGATTTGACCTATTCACAGTCATATGGTTAGTACTGGATGATGGTTTGCTTATCTTATCTAACAAGAAGGATTGGTTAGTATAGACATAGAATGGTTGAACACCGTAGTATTTTATCGTCCCACCATCATCATATCCATCAAATTGCCAAATATCATTGTATATTTCTGTGTGTCCGGTTCCGCTTAACGTTGATGCATCTATGAGATTATTGTTACCAGAATCAGTATTGAAAGAACCAGAAGAACCGCTTTCCTTTACTGCTATGAAACCGTTTATCTGGTCTGGTGAACCAGTAAGTGTGGTGTGTTCTCTAAACGGATTTGACCCCATGTAGTCAGTAGTGTAGAACATATCTCCAAGTGTTTGTGTGGTAATGTTAGTACTAGACACATTCACATTCGCACCATCGGTTTCCCTTAGTTGAATTGTTTTACCAGTCAACTGGTCCGGGTTCTCAAACATTACATAATCAAAATACGGAATGGTGGGTATGGATTCTGATGCTAGTGTATTCTCCAAATCTACAGGATTAAAATGCCAGTCAAAGGTAGCCTCAACTAGTCTGATAACACCAAATCTAGAAATTTGATTAGTGGTTTGAGTTGCACTACTAATGCTTACAGATTCAAAGTTATTTTCAGATTTAGCAGTCTGTCTAGTAGTACCAACATATTCCTCATGTATGACAGTATCTCCTACTTCATCCTCATCCGACTCCAATAACATAGAGAAGTCTTCATAGTTTAGAGTATGATATCCAAGATTGTTATTTCTATTGTTAGAAGCGGGTAATAAGTCACCAATGCCAAACCAATCGTAGTAGTCTGTTCTAGAGTCAATTTGTTCAAATGCTTCGTAATCAATATCGTATTCAAACGGGTCGCCTGTGTTCAAAGCATTAGGATAATACGATTTTATCAGGTTCGGAGTATCCGGAGTAGTAGACGAATCGTATGGTCCATAGAAATTACCAAGATAATTCCACCCATCTAACGTATTGCTTCCATTTATTGGTCTATTAGTGTTTGAACTAGTGACGCTAATTGTTGAACCATCTGCTCTCACTCCATATCCTACTGCATATCCTTGTATCTTTTGAGGACTAACTCCAAAGTTATAGATTGAATCGTATTTTCTGTTTATCGTTCCGGGGTTTATCTTTTGGAAGTCCCAGTATCTTATGCAGTTACCATCAATGTGGTCATTGTAGGAATTACCTACTCCTAATTTATGCACGAAGCCTCCAGTGTTCAAATTAGCATTTACGAAATACAATGAGCAATTTCCTCTTGTATCAGAGGAATTAGATGCTACTCTTCCCATGACCACAGGGAAAGTAGGAGCAACACTGATAGTTGTTCCACCCTCTATCTTTTCATTTATCGTAACTACATCAAAGGTTTCTTGCTTTACTGTACCAACGCTATTATGTGTGACACTAACACCATTTTCATTTCCTATTTTTATTGCAAAATTAGAGTCATTTGCATCTATATTCTTGGGTGATGTAATGTCATATCCCAATGTTTTATCTTTGAGAACTCCACCAGTGTTTGATGTACCTACTAATTTGTCAGTAGTAAATGTGCTATTGGTATAATATGCATTAGCACTATCTGGAGAAATCAATCTAACTCCACCATCAAAGACTAGTCCTCTACCACTAACGGATAAGTCTGCAATACCATCTGTAATATTTGGATTGCTACCAAGTGCCTTAGTCCCTGTAATGTATGTAGTGTGAGTAGTATCCGTGCTTAGATAAGTATACGGATGGTAGTATTTTAGGTTCACACCTGAGTTATTGAAGGTAACTTGAGGCGGTCTGAATAGGGTAATTTCTTTGGGTGATGTAGTAAATGACTTAATTTCACCAACATACTTTCCATCGTGATTCAGTAATATACCGAAAGGCTTGAGAGTTATACCACTAGTAGTTCCCCCGTAGGTTAGAACAGAACCATTTACACTAATAGTTCCAACAGAAAGTTCTGTTACGTTATTGACAATAGGGTCATGAGATGAGTGATGAATATCTGATAATACCGCAGTATTCTTATTTATTGTTTGTGAAATTAACTTGGATGTCTCATCTCTGCCATTAATGGAGTAGGTAGTCATACCCATTTCTGTCTTACTGTTTGCATTTTCTATTATCCCATCAAATGCAGTATCACTTATAGCGTATCCTCCAGAGTAATAATAAAATCTATCTTTGGACTCATTGCTTCTTTGATAGAAAGTTCTTGTAGTATCTTGTATTTTAGCAAATTTGTTGTTTTTGTCCGTAATATCTAGAAGATTATTGTGAGAAGTATTAGTGACAAAAACTAACCTAGCATCATTTAGTTTGGCATTGTTTTTATCAATAGTAACACCATCTATCGTAATTCTATCAGTAGTGTAGTCTATCTCAGTATCTGAAACTAAATCGTAATTCAAGACACCTGTGTATGGTGGAACAAAAAGTGTCTTCTGACTTATTGAATGAACATTAGAACTACCACTCCAAGTCGTTGCTGATTTTAACTTAGAATCTTTAACCTTTATTTTTTGAGTACCACCGGATTGAGCAAATACGGTGTGAACCACATATAAATAACCATCAACTTCAATAATGTCATCAGTGCTTAATTTATGTCTAAGGTCAAACTCTTTGCTTATCTCCTTCATTTCTATGTTATCCGCAGTTCCAGTAACACTACTTGCCTTACCCTCTACAGGGTAATATTTCATGTTTGAATTGTATATGTTTCTTTGGACAAGTAATCTATCTTCTTCCTTTACTTTCAAGTGTGCTAGACCACTAGAATCCAACATAGAAAATGACGCTAATTGACTCATTTTATTTCTAGGGCTGTTTACATTAGCACTTTGCATCAAAGGTAACTTATTATTCTTGAAATCACCCTTTTCAAATGTAATATATTTAGCAGGGCCAGTTAGATTTCCATCTAAACTATTAGAAGTATCACTAATCAAATTGCCAGTATGTCTATGCATTCTAGGAAAACTGGTATTCCATTTATGTGCATCTGTAATTTCGTAATCATCTGTTTTGTTAGTATCTACAAGTACTGCATCTAACTTGTCACTACCTAAATTTAGAATTGTATCATTAAATCTACTCTGAGTTCTAAACACTACATTAGTACAAGTCTTTCCTACTTTGTTAACTTGATTTCCAGAAAAAGGATTGATGGTTTGTCTAGCAAAATCAAGAAAAAATCTGTAGTCTGAACCACTAGTGTATTTTTGTTTTATATTTCCTAGAAGACTTCCATCTACATTGCTCCACAGTGATTGTCCTTCAACTAACTTTTCCCAATTAGTTTGTGATAATTGATAGTACTTGCTTGTGCTACCTGCTTCAAATTGTGCAAGTGTTCCAACTATATCTGTGATACTAGTAGTGGTGTTTTCCCACCATCTCAAGTGAGTAGCGTTGTACTTGGTCATGTAATCTAATTGATTTTTCTCATCCAGTCTATCATTATAGAAATACCAAGTAGGCAAACTACAAATATTTACTCTATCGTATTTAGGTGTAGTAGCACTAGTATCTCCTCTCAATCCATAACTAACAGCAACGACACTTGTATCTGTTTTTGCTGGACCCTTGTATATCTCAAATTTGGTGTTCTTTGGTATGGCTGTAGGATATGATGGGCTAAATTCCAATCCATCTCCAAATGTATCAAATGTGGTTATTCTAGTTATTTTAGCAAAGTGTGGTCTAACTTTATCATTACCTGCTTCAACTATCTGTGGATTAATTAGAATAAAATAATCATAGTTTTCAACGTCTAGTCCTATCTCATCACTGTTAGGATAATTGCTAGTTGAATATATTAATCTTCTATTTGTCTCACTATTTGTTGTTGATATCTCTGAATCCATGACTTTTATTTTAAAGGCAGGAGTTTCTTCATTACAATTCGCATAACTTGCTAGGTTTTCGTTAGTAGGTAGAATTCTATTTCCTATCCTATCTGTTCCATCATTTGATATTGAGATAGCCCTAGAAGTATTTCTGATTTCCATAAAGTTAGCAGAATTTTTTAGAACGTCATGTCCTGTTTGATTATGTTGTATGTTATTTTCATACTTTAGATTATTTTGAACAAAAGTAGGATTGACAGAGACACTAGTGTACGCTTTACTTTCATGAGCCGTGTGACTATCATAATCATATGTGCTTCCATCTACTATGATATCTTCATGTATACCTGAATTTAAAGGAAAAATTACTCGTCCAAAGTTTTCTTGCGTACCCATGTTCAACCCTCAAATTTGTAATAAAAAAGAATGTCACTATAACTTGGTGAAAGCGTCTTCAATGTTGTAGTGGGTATCTTGTTCTTAGTCATTGCAATTTCATATATCTCACCAAAGAATTGTTCCGCGTTAGAAGAACCCCTACCTATTTGACAATCACTAGCATCTAATTGCCATGTCGTTAATGTATGAGATTCCTTGACTAGTAGTTCATTATCCATCCACAGTTCTATACTACCATTCTTGTGGTAAACTAGGCATATTTTATACATGTCCTCTAAGTAAAATGCTTCCTTTAGGTGGTCGGTGTATATTGTAGATGTAATATTAGTTGCAGGTGTATCTGTTAGAGCAATAGTAGTACCAGATACACTAGAAACGGTTCCAATCAATTTAGAAGAAGAATCGTATATCTTGTTTCCCTTTCCTATCTCTGAGGCTTCTCCTGAAGATACCTCTATGTCGTTGTTATTTGTTGCTGAGAAGTTACTAACTGAGGCTCCAGAACTTATTCCCGCTAAAGACATAACTGCACTACCCATAGCGGGTACATTTAATTTACAAGTCAAAACATTGCTAGAATCAGTTGTTATTATTGTGCCATTATGTCCATTAGTGCTATCTATTGCGACTTCTAGGTTTGCCGTTGTAGTATTGTTATCAGTCTCTCTCTTGAAATAGACATAACCATTTCCTGATGTTCCGTTTGCTCTTGTTGTGTCTGCTTTGTACTTCCTCAAAGTACCTTGTGAATCTGTTATTGAGATGTAAGCATCTGGTGTAGCACCATTGCTAAAATCAGTATCAGCGATGTTGGCTAAATTGTTTTGATTTATGCTAGTATTTCCGGCGGTTCCAGCAATATTTTGTGTTAGAGTTAATGTTCCTGATGAATTACTTACAAGTATGCTTCCATTATGCCCATTAGCGTGTTCTATGGCCGTTTCTAGGTTAGCGGCAGTAGCAGTAGCATCTGCTCCTACTTGAAAGGCTACAGCCCCTGAAACAGACCCTATTGTTTGAGTAGTAGCAGTAGCGATAGCATCTCCATTTGCTACAGGAACATACTTCTTTGTAACCGCAGAACCTGCCGCATCGGTCAACTCAATGAATGGAGTGTTTGTCTGATTGGCTTCATTCGTTCCTCCTGTAAAGTTACTACCAGAAATAGTAGCAACACTATCAGCAGTATTTGTTTTTGCTAGAGTTGCACTATTGCCAGCAGTTCCTGTCAAATCATGGGTTAGCGTAATTACATTGTTAACTCTAGTTGCAGTAATTGTAGAACCATGCCCATTACCTGCATTTATTGCAGATGTTAATGCCGCCGCCGCATTATTGTTATTACCACCCGAAGCCCATCTAAAATATCTTACAGAAACCGTACTTCCATCATCTAAGGTTCTAGTTCCTGTAGATGCAGTTGCTTGATTCGTGTTATCATGT
>TARA_R100000697_G_scaffold58655_2_pt1 | contig 12888 bp, 14 predicted proteins | sample TARA_R100000697 | Tara Oceans TARA_R100000697 (sample SAMEA2622788) | marine metagenome | biome: marine biome (ENVO:00000447); feature: surface water layer (ENVO:00002042); material: "saline water (ENVO:00002010), including plankton (ENVO:xxxxxxxx)" | depth 5 m
GGGGCAACATTAATAGCAGGAGGAGGTGCTGCTCCACCTCCACCTCCGAGAGCACCAGCACCAATCGCTCCCGCAACTTGAGCGGCAATACCTAACAATCTACCCGCTTGTCTTTCTTGCGCCCGTTGTGCTCTACCAGCGAGATATAACTGACCTTGTCTTTCTCGTCTTGCTTCTTCTCTATCTTGTGCTGCGATAACATCTTGTTCTCTTTGTCTTTCTAATGCTCTTTCTCTCAAATCTCTTTCTTTGTTAAAAGCGGCGGATTGATGAACTCTTATTAACTGCTCTGCCTGTGTCATAACTTTACCTCGTTTGCCTTTGGGTTTTTTACCTTTTAACCCCTTGGGTCTTATAAAACCTCTTTTTGTCTTTGCTCTGAATATAGCAGTTTCAGGATAGATCGGGTCATCAGGTCTAACCTGTTGAGGTGCTTTTCTGAAATTAACTCTTCTCATTATATTAATAGTGAATATATTTAAGTTTGAATAAGTTTCTCTATCTTAATCTCAGGAGCATAAAGAAACTTGTTATTCTTAAACTTATTCTTTCTGTTAATTGATATATCGCTAACCTGTTGGTAAGATAAGTTTAACTCATCACATATCTCTTTGAAACTCCAGTATGTTTTGTTATGAAGGATCTTTTCTTGAATAGAAACGACACATCGCCATCTATTAGGTCTATTGTTAGTCATAATGCTATATATTATTCTAATATTTATTCTTTTAAATAATTTGTTAGGGAAACAATAGTTTCACAAAGGTATAGATTGGTATATCATACAATACTCTAATATCTCTCTTGGTTTAATTAATCCGTGAAAGTAGTTAGATAAGACAGCGGGTTTCATCCCCATAACTTTACTCATCTCATTAATCGTATCAAACTTCATTATCTTAAAAATATCTTTTTTGTCTTTATCTTCATAAAGATAGACATACCAATAATTCTTTTTCATTATACCTTAATCAATATAATTATTTAGTAATCATCACTCGCATCTCTCGTCAATTTGATATAACCTCCTCTTATATGATCGGTGGTTGATGTTGTAAAGATAGTTATCAACATAATCTTATCACTTGCTCCCGCCATAGTTGGAGATAAACTAAACTCTGCGTTAGTATTACCAGAGAAGTTTAGAGAAGTATAACCAGTCCCACCATAAGTAGTGACGCTCGCACACATAATAGTTCTACTAACTGATGAACCTGATGAATTGGTCGCATCAATTCTAACTCCTGTTGCTGTATAATTACGGGGGATTATAAAATATCCACAGACTTCTAATGATGAAGTTAAGACTTTCAAAGACCCGTGTATATTCGCAGAGAAATCATCTTCAACTCCAATATTGAAAAAACTATTATCATCATTCGGAAAAAAATTACCCATCTCAATACTCATTCTCAAATCTCCTGAAACCTCAAACACATTCGGAGGATGAATGATGTTAGTGCTATCAGTTAGATTAAGATTGGTTGGAGCAGTTGCTAAGTTAATTGTTCGTGCGGTAGCACCATCAAAAGTAGAACCACTTGAATAAGATAGATTAGTCCCAGCGGATAATCCTTCGGGGACTTTTAGAACTGCTAACTCAGTCCCATCAAAATCAATCGTATCTTCATCAGGTTTGGCGGATATAGTTCTATTCACTCCACCTGTGTTTGCGATTACTATACCATTACCTGCTGTCAAGTTAAGTTGAGTATCTGTATCAGTTGATGATATAGTTATTGCCGCCGATCCATCATAAGTTGTCCCTGAACTAAAACTTATATTACTACCTGCTGTCAAAGCATTAGGGACTTTAATACAATTGATAGTATCGGGGTTAGTTGTTGTATCTACATTAATAGTTGCTGAACCTTGATAGGTTGTATCAGTTGCGTTGAGGGTATCTGCTACACTCGCATCCCACGATCCAGCACCTGATGTGAGAGTTAAGTTAGTTCCGATAGTCAAAGGGTTTGCTAAACTTGTAGCAGTTGCGCCACCCCATACAGCAGGTTCATCTTCTCCTCCACTTATAATAACTTGTCCCGCATTACCATCTAAACTCGCTGTTGTTAAAGATATATTATGTGCTATGGATACATCGTCAAAATCTCCACTTCTTAATCCAGTTGTGCCTGACATTATATAACTTATACATAAAAAAAATAATTACTGAAAAACCATTATAAACTATAAAATTACAAATTATAACTTAAGACCTCTATCTACTAAAACCTGTGCCTTCTCAATAGTTCTTTGTTCTGCCTCCTTAACTTCATCATCACTTATATCCAGTAAATCATATAAATCGTTCTTATCAACCCGAATAAGATCAACATTCACAAGATAATCAACTATGTTATCGCGTTGCTGTTTCGCAAGTTGGATTGTTTGGGATTGCTTGTCAAACTCCTTCTTCAGTTCTCCATAAACTTCATCCGTCACCCATCCATCCATCTTCGGAAGTGATTTTTCAATAACTTCAGAAAGTTTATTCATCCTCCCCTCCCAACGATGCGCATCGCTAATAAGTGATTTAATCTCTTCTATGATCTCTTCAGGAGGAGCATCTGTTTTACCAAGGAGTTTCTTGATCTCCTCTTGCGTCTGCTCCTGAACAACACTCCACTCGTGTGGAGTATCTTCGTGTTCTAACCATTCAACTACATCATCAATAGACCAATCATTCGGATCATCACAAGTTATCGCTTGTTTGATCCTGACAATATCCTTCTCAAGTTTGTCAATCTTCTCCTCATTCTCAAACTTCTCCTTACTCATCATCTCTTGGTGCTCTTTGAAAATCTTACAAGAGCGTTCGTGCTCCTCCTTGAGTTTCTTAACCTGGGTTATGGGGTAATCTCCGCGTGGGTTGTTGGTGGTAAAAGTCCCAAGAATATCATACATCTCTTCACTCTCCTTCTTTAACTCCTTCAACTCCTTCTCAAGATCGTTGATGTGGGATATTGCCTCATCCTCTCTAATTAAGTTCTGAGACCACTTAATACTGACATTCTCACACTCCTCCTTGAGTTCTTCTTTATCCTTCTTCAACTTCATAAACTGCCCAAAGGTTATATCAAATAGTTTCTTGTTCTGAACTGCTTCATCCTTGAGTTCTTCATTCTCCTCCTTGAGATCTCCAAACTGCCCCCTCAACTCCTCCCACCCCTTCTGGATTTCTTCAACCTTTTCTTCTTCTTCTTCAAGTCTTTCAAGTGGAACACTCTTATCCTTGAGTTCTTGGATTTCTTCCTTCAACTCCTTAATCTCCTCACGATACTCATCTACCTCCTCCGCACCATAACCCTTCGCGTTCTGACGGAGGCAGTAGTTCTGATGCTCCAACTCCTTTATCTGCTCCTTGAGTTGCTCTTTGGTTAGACCTTTCTTAATATCTCCAAGTATATCGGAGTTTGCTTCTTTGAGTATCTCGTGGGATTGCTCTATCTCCCTCTTCAGTTTATCAACCTCCTCAAGTGCTTTAACCTTTTCAAGAATTGCTTTACGCTTTGACACCATAAGGTCATTACACTCCGCCTCTTTCTTTTCAACCTTTTCTAAAAACTTCTTAATATCTTTACAAGTATAACCCTTGTATTCTCGGTCTTGAACCTTCTTCACAAGTGATATAACTTCGGAGGTGAGATGATCAACCTTGGACTGAAGGGAAACATTCTCGTTATGGGTCTTGGTTTCTTTCAGAAGAAGTTTATCATACTTCTCACGATATCCGAGGTTGTGCTCCCAGCACTCCACCAAGTTCTTCATACCAATAACCCCAGGAGGATAATGCTGACCTAATACAAACTCTTCTTTTTCTTTGTTAGCACCTTTACTTCTAACTGAATGGATTGCCTCCAACTGCTCCTTGAAACCAAGAAGTTCATCTGTGCCCTCCCAGTCCATCTTGACGCTCATTATTTTTTTGTATTTAATATTTTTTCATAAATAAAATTTCAAATTTAGATTTTTTGCTTGATTAAATAATTTTGCCCCCTGCTTAAGTTAAGTTGAACTTCTTTTTATAATCCTTAACTGCGTCTGTCAAGTTAGTCTTATCACCCCACAGAATGTAATAGGATAGATATCCAGCCCGAGTATAGTCTTTAGTTTTTAGATCTTTCTTGTGTCTCTTTCTGTATCTTGATCTTCTCTCTTTATCTTTATGAGTGGTATAGTCCTCCATACCCTTTGCTCCAAAGTGAGTAGTTTTAGTTTTGCCGTCATCATAGGTAAAGACCGCTTTATACTTCTTACCTTTACTTTGAGATTTAGATACAACTAATTTAACCATTATATATATCTGTAAGATTATTTACCAACCTTCTTCATAGCGATCTTATGTGCTTCACCAAAAGTTTTACCTTGTTTCATCAAACTACGCATCATCGTCATATGTTTCTGTGTGTGGTGTGCTGAATGTCTTTTGAGTGTATCCTTCTGTCTTTGAGTGAGTTTGCCTTTGCCCCCTTGCTTTTTAGGTTTCATAGTGCTACTCCCATACGCCATCTTTTATATTAACAACTATTTTTCTGTGGAGACTTTGAATTTGACTTTATATTTTTGAGTTATATCTTTATCTGCTTGTCTGACTTTCTTACCACCCATTATATACGCATACAATCTACCTCTCGCCCAACTACTCGGGGTCTGATTTGGACGAGATCCCGAACTATAATACGCTCCCTCTCCTTTTTTATAAACTTCATTCACTGCTTTGAGAGGTATGCCTGTTATCTTTGCTATGTTAGATTTACTTCTTTTACCCTTCATCGCATCTAACTGCTCTCCATACTTCTTATCAAACTTAGTAGTCCAACTACTCTTTCTTTCTTTGACTTTTGTCTTTGGTCTGTCTTTACCCTCAAAGATAGATTTGATCTGTGCTTTTCTCTCTGCTCCTTTTAAACTATCAGGTAAGTATCTCTTGGGTATATTGCGTGTTTCACCTTTATAGGTTATCTTGGTAGTGCGAGTATCATACTTGACTTTTTTATCACTCATTATATTATAAGTTAGATTTTTTTGGTAATATTCAAAACCAAATCAACAGGTTTAGGAACTATCGGCATACCCCAAGTATAATAACACGCAACAAATCCCATCCAGATTTTTATAAAGTTATTCATCATTATTAATCAAAAGAGATAATAAATAAACCTGTTTTAACTTTGAACTTTGTTTTAGAGGGTCTATCTGCTTTTGGGATATAGTGATAGTATCTACCCCCCTTTCGCCACTCGTGTTTGTGTTTGTTGTAATACTCCTTCGTCATTATACTTAATGTAAGATTTTATCGGCGGTTATTAATCCGAAAATAAAAGATTATTTAAGATAAAGGAAGATGAATGAAGAAGTGAATAGCGAAATTGAGGCAAAGATTATTGAGAAACAACCTGAACCTGAACCTGAACCCGAGCAACCTGCCCCCAAACCTAAAAAAGAGAGAACACAGGCACAGAAAGACGCGTTTGAGAAGGCGAGGAAGAAGAGGATGGAGAACATCCAAAAGAAAAAAGAAGATAAGGCAGCACAACCTAAAAAACCACGGGGTCGCCCTCGCAAGAAGAAAGAGGTATTACAACCATCGGCAACTCTTGTAAAACCCGAGAACTATCCCAAACCAGTTCAACACCCACCACACCCCGCAGTCAATCACAACCTTCAGTATCAAGGTGTCGGAGGTATAGTTGGTGGTATGCCCCCAGCCCAGTATTATCAACCACAACCACAACCACAACCACAACCACAACCACAAGTCCATAATTATTATTACTATGATAGACCCCCACCAATCCCAAAAGACTTACCAGTTGTAAGTAGTAGTAGTAGTGAAGAAGAAGAAGATATAGAATATAGTGATAGTGAAGATGAAAGAGATTATGGAGATGAAGGAGGTATGACTTTTGATAATCCTGAAGAAAGGAGATATTATGAACCACCTCCTCAACCAACTATGAAGTATAGATTTGGATAATTATTATCTAATCTTATAATATAATGGCGGAAACCAACATAAAAGAAGTAGAACCTGAAAAAGCAATTATAGTTAATAAGTTTAACTTTACCTGTGATACCTGTGATCCAACTATACCCAAACCTCTCCCTCAACAAGGGGGGTTCGCGTGGTTGATAGTCGGGAAACCAAGAAGCGGTAAGACTAACCTCTTGCTTAACTTGACAACCAAAGCACACAAAAATCTTAATAGAAAGTTTGATAAAGTTTATTTATGGTCTCCTTCACTTAACACGATGGAGAGTAATCCCTTTGAACTTTTACCTGACGATCAAAAGTTTGAGGAACTAACTCTTGCTAATCTTTCACAAGTATTATCAGAGATAAAGGATAGTAGTGATAAGGTGCTTTTCATACTTGATGATGTGATTGCCGATATGCGTGGGAAAGGTAAGGCGCAGTTAGAGAACAAACTTCATAAAGTGTTCTTCAACCGACGGCACTTGGCGGGTAAAGGAGGGAGTGTATCTATACTTGGAACATCCCAAACTTACAATAAGATTGATCCGAAGATAAGAAGGACAGCATCCCACTTAACTTTCTTTGAAAACAAAAATAAGAAGGAATTAGATACTATCTTTGAAGAAGTTATACTAATACCTAAAAAAGAGTTTTATGATGTGTTAAGGTATATCTATGACAGACCTTATCAATTTTTATATATTGATACAACCTTGCCTGATAATAAGATGATGTTTAAGAACTTCAATCAGTTAGAAGTTAATTCACCTAACATACTTGGTGATAGTTTTAGATTTATGGAACAAGATTAATAGTAAGTAGTCATCTCCTTATCAATATTTTTTTGAATAGTTGATAAAAGTGATTGGATGAACTCTATCCATTCATCGTCAGTTTGGTAAGGTAATCCCAGTTCTTCTTTGAGAACCGAAAACTTATCCTCTTCTTGTTTTTGGATTACATCTATGAGTTGTGCTTTGGTTAGTTTGGAAAGATCAGTCATATTTATAATTTAAGTATATTTTTTTTTCAGGCGTTTTAAACCCTTAATTTTTATAAAGGATTAAGTATAGAATGCCCTTCAATCACGAACGCTGGAACCTAGGACGACAAATAGAGGATAACATCTTACCCCATCTAAACAACCACTTTGATTGCGACTTCAAAAGAAGTGATGACATCTTTGATATTTTAGATTTCAAAGATGAGGACAAGAAGATTATAGTAGAGGTGAAGGGACGAACAAATCCAAGCACTCAATATCCCGAAACGATTATCACCTGTGGAAAACTTACAGAGGGATTGATGGAGATAGAACGAGGATATAAAGTCTATTATTTTTTTGTATTTACTGATAAGATTGGTTGGATGAAATTAGATCCTGAAGATTGTGATTTCAATATCAAGAGAACGGGAACAAACTTCATCCCACATTACCTAATACCAGTTAATCGTTTAGAAGATTTTAATATTGATGAATAATATAATGTCAAGTGGTGGAGTAGAGTTGAATGGAGGTCAATTACAAGATTTTACCATAGATCAAGCAGCAGGTGCGATTGCCCTAACTCTTGGAGCAGTTGGGACTTTGTTATTAGTTATCTGGCAGAGCAGATGCCTCTGTAAGTGTAGATTAGGAGTTAATGAAAAGTGCGAGTTGTTCTATTGCGAGAGACAACCACCGCCCTTGGATGAAGAGGAGGAGAAGAAGGATAAGAAGGATAAGAAGGATAAGAAGAAAAAGGATGATGTAGAAGCGCCACCGCAGGATGAGGAGCAGTTAGTCCCTGATGATGAACCCGAGGTGATTGTTGAAACTTTGAGTGAAGAGGCAAAAGCATAGAATTAAGCAAAAAATCTAAATTTGAGCGAATATTTTATTTTATGTAATAAAAACATAAATATTTAAAGACTTTAATTTATATATATATTAAAATATATGGAGTATTCTGTCATACCTTATGTTGTGGGTAGATTTCGTGTGGTGGATTACGGGAGGGGTGGTGCGGAGAGAGACGCACAAATACAACTCTTACCAGCAGAACCTTTAAACTTACAAATAACTAATCCAGGTCGTGTGCCTGTGAGAAATCTCATCGCGCAGCAGTTAAGAGAACAGGTTGAGGATGCTTTGGAGGTTGCTGCGACGAATGGTGTGGGTATGTTGCTGGATGCCGAGGATGATGATGGGTATCCTGTTAAGATTGTGCGTGATGAACTTCAAGACGCTAATGCTATTTTGCGAAATAGTTATTTTCAGATAGTCGGACTTAATGGAACTCCTATCTCATCAACTGGACGAGAGAGAGTGTTTAAATTATCTCCTTCTGAATTGGTATATGACAATACCAAGTATTTTGAACCTGATAGCAAATCATTATTATTAACTGACACAGGTAAGACGGCGAGTTGTGCCTTTCAGTATATCTATCAGAAGTTTAGTAATATCAAAGGTTTCAAAAAGTTAGCAGGTAGTTTCAAGACGATAAAACGACTTGCTACATCAGAACCTCCTCAATTTCACACTTGGGCGAAGTGGAACAAAGATGAGTTGAATGTGGAGAAGTTAGAGAAGAATATCCAACACGGATTACCTGATCTCAAAAGTTTTGAGGTGGATTTGGTGAAGGTTGATGTGATTGGTATTCAAGATGACGAATGGACTGATGAGGAGTTGTATAACTCTTTGTCAGTATTAGATATAATTAGATGGTGTATGTGGGCGAAGGTAAGTTGTTATGTGATAGATTATGACGGCAACTATTATCTATCCTACAATCATAATGACATCGTATCTGCTTATAATGATAAGAAGCAGAAAGCAACAAGGTCAATCGTGTTGAAGGTCAAAGATCATCACGCATACTTTGTTGATGATAGAAACCTCAAGATATCAACTGCTGGAGTTCATTCAAAGTTTAGAATGGTGGATTTTGATAACATCGGTGAGTTCTCTGATAAAGCGAAGCAGTTTTCGGAGACAGAACTCCCACCCGAAAAACCTGAAGGACTGGATGGTTTGTTGAAGTATGAGAAGGAGATGGAGAAGTGGAGGGAGAGAAATAGTGCTAACTTATATTACTCACCTTTCTTCAAGATAAGAGATGCTATTCAAAAGGGCAAGTTGTGTGGTAATGATTTACTGAATGAGATGAGTTATATAGACAAGACACCAGAGAAAGATGGGTGGGATGAATGTATAGCGGATATATCAAAGTTTATTTACAAACACAATCCCCCACCGATGCCTACTGACTTTTTGAAGGATGAAGATAAGACATACTATCTTCAAGCAAAATCTTTGAATGGGATTATCTCTATTATCGCCAATCAATATGGTAGAACACCAAAGGCGATGTCAGGTAGATCAGCACACGCGATAGAAAAGTGTTCTTATGGTAAGACAAGATTATTAAGTCGTAATCGTATGCCGTTAGAAGAACTACCATCTGACGCAGAACTTGATATGATCCGTAAGCATTATCCAAATCTATCTTTGAAGAGAATACCAACCTATACACAGATAGCAACCGAGATTTTCAAGAAGAAGTATGATAATAAGATGTATAGTATGCTGAATAGCAATACACGAAGGGTCTTTATGGATGGTGAGATAAAGGCAGATAATCGTGTTGTCAAGGAGAAGATTGACACAGAGTATGCTGTATGTATAGACATCAGACGAGCATTCACAGGTGCGATGAGGGATATGGATGTGAAGTGGAGTAAGTTTGATGGTATATGTCAGTTCAAGAAGTATAAAGGTTATTTCAATCCAAATCTATTCTATCTTGTCAAAGAGATAGGTGAAGGATATCCTTTGAGAGAAGGTGGAGGATTGAAGTTATATCACGGATGTTTTCTGCGACATCTGTTAGGCAAAGGACTTGTTGTCATCAAGTATTATATCAGTCCTGTTGAAACTCTCAAGGCATCTTATTTCAAAGAGTTTGTGGAGGATTGTGAGAAGATAGAAGACTTCAATCCAAAACACCTTGTCAATAGTTTCATCGGCAGTATGAAGAAAAACAACCGAATAACTGGGTTCAAGTTCAATCATACTGAAAGTATGACAACTCTTTCTCGTGCCTTTTATACAGGTAGTATTGTATCCTCTTTGGATAGAAATACACAGCACAACAGAGATTATCGTTGGAAGGGTGATAAACCTATCTTTCTGATGGCGAAAGCATCAACCGAATATAATCTCCAAACTGCTCAACCAATTAGATTACAAATCATAGATAAGATTAATGAAAATCTATATAAGTTATATCATATCTACAAAGTGTGTTTGAGATTTAGCAAAGGTTTTGATGATCCGAAGTTAGTGATGGTAAGAACGGATGCTCTCTACTTTGAGGACGCAGGCAATACAGAGATAGAACAGACAGGTTATGAGGAGTTCAAAGCAACCTCACCTCTATTGGAGCAAGTGTGTAGATCAGCACCGATGGAGTGTAAGTTAGATTGTCCTCTTCATAAAGACGCGATTGGAGAGATCAAAGAGAAAACCCCAGGTATTATGTTATATCCTAATCGTTGGAGAAATCAGATAGATATAGATAATCCTTGGACGACTGACAAAGGTAGTAAGTTTATTTACAATCTTATCAATCGTGAAGGTGCGTGGATACAAGGTGAAGGTGGTGTTGGTAAAAGTGAGTTGATGAACCAAATCAGCAAGATACTTCATCGTAATAAGATAAGATATAAGTTCAAGAAGGCGATCCTGAAAGAACAGGATAATCTATATTGGTATCAAGAGTTAGAAGAATGGCGTAATCAAAATCCTTGTTTCTCAATTAAACTTGCTCCAACCAATAAGGCGTGTAATAGGATTGGTGGTAAGACTTTGAATAAAGGATTGGGTGTCCCTGTGATGAAGATAGATGATGAAGAAGAAGAAGATGAAGAGCAGAGAATATCTTATTTTGAAAGCATCATCAATCGTTTATCAGGGGATGGGTTCAAGAAACCCAGTTATGATTATGTATTTGTTGATGAAATATCTATGATTAATGGATATATGTGGAGTTTGTTATACTATATCAAACAACGCATACCTCGTGTAAAGTTTCTGTTGTGTGGAGACATCAAGAGACAACTGCCGCCTGTTGGGGAGGAGGGTAGAGATTTCATGAATGCTTATCTTATCAAGGAGTTGGCTGGTTTCACAAAGATCAACCTAAACTACAACTTCAGATCAGGTAGGACAGGCAACTTGTTATGGGATGAATGGAGTGTCAATCCGAAACGCTTCAAAATCACACCCGAAGCACCCGACACTCTGATTAACTTGTCTTATACAAATCTAACTCGTAAAAAAGTCATTCATAAACTTCAAGAACAACTAAAAATATTACCTCACATAATACTTAAAGGATCTCCAAATAGCGTCAAGAAACCTGAAGGACAAACAGAAGAATTAGTTATCCTGAAAGGTGCGAGATTGATTGCTTGTCAAAGTATGAGTGAGATAGGTGTTGCGAAGAATGAGGTATGGATGGTTAGTGATTATGATGAGAAGAGTATATCTCTTAAATATGAAGATGATGAAATAGAACTCACTCACGAGGAGGTTGTGAATGGATTTTATTCGGCGTTATGTATTACTATTCACAAATCACAAGGTGATACTTATACTGAAAGATATACCATCTATGACTGGGAGAAGTTGAGTAAAGATACTTATCTGAATAGAAAGTTGAGATATGTCGCTCAAAGCAGAAGTAAAAATCCTGCGAGTAATATCACCTATAAATAAATCTTGAGTAATATTATAAGATGGAGGTTGAGAAACTGGATGTTGATAATATTATAGAAGTTAAACTCATCAGAGCGTCTCTTAAAAACAAACCAGAGTTATTGACTATCTTTGAGATGCTATGTGCTGTAGCAAGTCAAAAGTTAAATAGTGAAGGTGAGAAAGTAAAAAAAGATCCCCCCATAGAAGAAGAAGAAGATATAGATAACTTTTTAGAAACTGATAGTGAAGATGAAGATACTAATTGTTGCTAACCATAATCATAAGAGAACGCATAAACCTATCTTTCTCGGGACGCTCAAACTGGGTAAGTAAGGCACTTTCTTTTTTAACCTTATCCCATACTTTTTTACCACCCCTTCTTCTTGACATACCACCAAAACAAGAAGCAAGATTACGACTTTCAGAAGTTGAACTCGTCCCCATCAGATTACCATAATGATAATTGCCGACTTGGTTAGATCTTTGAATATCATCACGATGCTCTGCGTTAAGCAACCAAAAGCACGGAGACCAAGTGGTTTGCTTAACTGGTAGTTGGCAATGCTTGGTAGTTAATTGTGATAGAGTGTGTCCGAAGTTATTTTCATTAGATTTATTTTCACCTTTGATCTGACCGAACCAGATAGGAGTAATATCCCACGCAATCTTTTTGGACTTTTTAGGCATCAAGTTATCTCCATAACTATCGCTGTCATAGTGTCCGTTATACTCCAGGTATTGAGGTCGGACAACTCGGTGTGCTCTATAACCCTCATAATAAGTAGAGTTAGCAACTCTCTTGCCGTCTCTTCTAACAGCACAATCACCAATACCAGCACTTTCAGGATCAGATATATCTTCTCTCATACCCAAGATATATTCAGTTTGGGATAAACTACGAACACCTTTCTTATTCAACCAAACCTTGTAAGTGAAATCTTCAAACGCTCTCCACTTATCCATAACATCTTCATCACAATCCAAGTGAGCGCCAATTGAGTTTATCACATTAAAGATATTGAGGTCATACATAATGGATCGTTGAAGATCTTTGTCGGTCGCCTTCTCTATCCGATGGGGACGATCTTGTGGTTTTAGGTAGTAGTTGTTATGAGGAAAATTACAAACCCTCAACCAATCGTGAATGATATTACGAAAA
>TARA_R100000697_G_scaffold54456_2_pt1 | contig 12871 bp, 14 predicted proteins | sample TARA_R100000697 | Tara Oceans TARA_R100000697 (sample SAMEA2622788) | marine metagenome | biome: marine biome (ENVO:00000447); feature: surface water layer (ENVO:00002042); material: "saline water (ENVO:00002010), including plankton (ENVO:xxxxxxxx)" | depth 5 m
AAGAACTGATGAAACACAACTTGGTGCAACATATCCAGAGTTAGAGGAAGCAATGGAAACAGGTAAAGGACCTGGTATTGAAGTTTTAAATAGATTCAACACATTAAACAAACATAAAATGGAACCTATTCCCACATTCAAATTATGAAAATTGGATTAATCGGAGCAGGTAGATTAGGAATCTGCCTTGCTCTTTTGATTGAGAAAGCAGGTCTTGATGTGATTGCATCAGATGTTCGTGAGGATTATATTTCTAATCTTCAGAAAAAAATTATATCTACAAATGAACCACAAGTTCAAGATTATCTTACAAAATCTAATAACATAGAATTTACTACAGATAATCAAAAAGTCATTGATGAGTCAGATATTATTTTTACTTTGGTGCAAACACCATCTCTTGAGGATGGAAGTTATGATGTCAGTGCTGTATGGAAAGTTGTTCAAGATTTGCAAAATTCAGATACACAGGGTAAATCTTTTGTTGTTGGATGTACCACAAATCCTGGTGATTGTGATGAATTTCAAAAGATGTTGAACATGGATGTATATTATAATCCAGAGTTCATCGCACAAGGATCTATCATAAGGGATTTGCAAAATGCAGACATGGTTTTATTGGGTGGTGAAGGAAAACATATTGATGTGCTAAAACATTTATATTATATGATACAACTTGGATATAAAGATGCCAATGTGCATATGATGAGCACAAAAGCTGCTGAGATAACTAAGATTGCAGTCAATTGTTTTCTAACAACTAAAATTAGTTACGCAAATATGCTTGGTGAAGTTTTATCTCTATCAGGATTGGATGATGAAATAGAAAATGTATTAGGTGCAGTTGGATCTGATAGTCGTGTAGGTACAAAATATCTTAAATTTGGTTTTGGATTTGGTGGTCCTTGTTTTCCTAGAGATAATCGAGCATTTGCATCACATGCCAAGAGCATTGGTATTCAACATAATATTGGATTTACAACTGACGCCTTTAACAAAGATCATGCTACTTTCTTGAAAAAATATTTTATTAATAAAAATGAGAAAAAATTACCATTTCTTTTTACTTATTTAACATACAAACCTAAGACTGATATCCTTACTGAAAGTCAACAATATCAACTATGTATTGATCTTTTAAATGAGGGATATAGTGTTTATTGTTCTGATTTATCTCTAAGAGGTTTATGTGATCAAAGAATTATATTTGAAGAACCAACACAGGAGGTCTTTGAAATTAAATTATGATTGGATATAATACTTTAGGAACAAATGGAAGACTTGGTAATCAAATGTTTCAGTATGCTTCCTTAAGAGGTATTGCTGATAAACATGGTTATGATTTTTGTATACCACCAGAAGATCATCCTACCTATGCAGATTATGCTTTGTTTCTTGCATTTAAAATGGAAGGTATTAAAACAGGATTGATTAGTGGTAATACATTATCAGAAACTGGGTATGAGTTTGATGAAAACCTTTTTAATACTTGTCCTGATAATGTAAATCTTGATGGTTACTATCAGACTGAAAAATATTTTAAACATGCAGAAGAAAAAGTAAGAAAAGATTTTACCTTCAAAGATGATATTTTATCTGCATGTAAGGAGTATATAGATCAATATGATGATATTTCTTTTTTACATGTCCGTAGAGGAGATAATGTTGGTAGAGAAGATTATTATCCTATGCCATCACCTGAGTGGATGTCAGAGATGGTGGAAAAACATTTTCCAAATAAACCGATATTGATATGCACAGATGATCTTGAGTGGGTAAAATCTCAAAAAGTTTTTAGTGATGATAAATTTATAATTTCTGAAACAAGACTTTATTATGATACTCCAGTTATGATAGGTGGTGGTTCTTATGCTAAATCATTAGTCCCATACTATGATCTATGTCTAATGTCATTATGTAATGGTGCGATTATAGCAAATAGTTCTTTGAGTTGGTGGGGTGCTTGGTTACAAACTTCACCAGATAAAAAGATTGTTGCACAAGATCCTTGGTATGGTGTAAAATTATTATCTAATAATACAAAGGATTTATATCCTGATTCATGGATCATAGAAAAAATATGAGAATTACTATATTAGGATCCAGTGGTCAGATAGGAGCATATCTTACCGATTATCTTCGTAATAAAGGTCATGATGTTCGTGAGTTTGATATGATTAATGGTGAAGATCAGGACATGACAAAGATCCCAAACCCAGAATTACATGCTCGTATTGCGACTTCTGAGTTTGTTTTCTTTCTTGCTTTTGATGTGGGTGGATCTCATTACCTTAAAAAATATCAACATACATTTAATTTTATCAATAATAATACTCGTATTATGGCAAATGTATTTGGGTATCTTGAACAATATAATGTTCCATTTGTTTTTGCTTCATCGCAAATGAGCAATATGAGTTATTCACCTTATGGTGTGATGAAAAGAGTTGGTGAACTTTACACTAAATCATTAAATGGATTGATTGTAAAGTTTTGGAATGTCTATGGTATTGAAAAAGAAATGGAAAAAGCACATGTTATTACTGATTTTATACACAAAGGGTTTAAAACTGGTATAATAGATATGTTAACTGATGGAACAGAATCAAGGGAGTTTCTTTATGCAGAAGACTGCTGTGAAGGATTGGAAGTTATCATGGAGCAATACGATAAATTTTCTTCTGATGACGAACTTCATATTACTACTGGTAGCAATACAACTATATTGGAAATTGCAGAAATCATTCAAAGATTGTTCTCTAACATCGGAAAAAATATAATGATTAAACCTGCACAATCAAAAGATGAGGTGCAAAAAGATGCTCGTAATACTTCAGATCCTTTTATTCAAAAGTTTTGGAGATCTAAAACCTCTGTTAAAAAAGGTATATCAAAAATTTTTGAAGAAATAAAAAAGGAGTATTTGTAATGACAGTTTCTTTTAATGGTTTAGGTAACGAGGGTAGACTTGGAAATCAAATGTTTCAGTATGCTTTCATCCGTGGCATGTCTAAAAAACATGGATATGATTTTATGATCCCACATGAGAGTGTCGAAAGATTTGACAACTATGGTTTGTTTGATTGTTTTGAATTAGAAGGTTGTAAAACAGGAGAAGGTTCATATCCAACATTAGAGTGTAGAGACACTGCATTCAATCAAAAATTTTTAGATGAATGCACTGACAACACAAACTATTCTGGTGTGTTTCAGACAGAAAAATATTTTGCAAACGCAACAGAAGAATTAAGAAAAGATTTTACTTTTCAAAAAGATATTTTAGATCCATGTCAAGAGTTTATTGAATCAATTGGTGGTAGTGATAAATGCATCTTTCTACATCTTCGCAGAGGTAATCCTAACATTACAGGAAAGAGAGGAGAGAAGTGGTCTTATCAAATGCTACAAGACTATCATCCACTATGTAAAAAAGAATATTATCTTAAAGCATTAGAAGAGTTTCCAGAAGATAAAAATGTGATAGTTTTATCTGACTTATTAGATTGGTGTAAACGACAAGATTGGTTACAGGATGATAGATTTTACATGTCAGATGCATCATATGAAGTGTTTGACGATGGAGCTAGTGTTCCTTACATTGATCTATGCTTGATGTCTTTGTGTAGTGGTGGTATAATAGCAAATAGTTCAATGAGTTGGTGGGGTGCTTGGTTACAAAATGATAAAGGCAAAGTTGTTGCTCCTTATCCTTGGTATGGTGCAAAGGCATATAACTATGGTAATGCTGAACTTTGTGATGCAGATCTTATTCCAGAAAGATGGATTAAAATTTACAACGACCCAACACCGATTGATATTGTAGAATGATTGGATTAAATTATCTTGGTAAGATGGGACAATTGGGAAACCAGATGTTTCAATACGCAGCTTTAAGAGGCATTGCAAATTGGAGAGGATTGGATTATACAGTACCAAATCATGATGAGGTGTTAGAGGATGGATTAGGTAATATACTTCGTATTGAATTATATGATGCCTTTGATATTAATCCACCAAATCAAGGTCTTTTGCCTACGAATGAATATGTTCAAGAAGCACATTTTCATTTTGATAAAGATTTGTTTAATAAATGTCCCGATAATTGTTCAATTGTTGGATTTTTTCAAACAGAAAAATACTTTGTAAATATACGTAATGAGATAGTAAAAGATTTTAGAATTAAAAAAGAATATAGAGATGATTGTAAAAGCATCTTGACTGAATTTAAAGAACCAATTGCTCTGCATATACGCAGAGGTGATTTTTTAATTAATTCACTTAATCACTATAATCTTTCTTTAAAGTATTATAAAAATGCTTTGAATTGTTTTGATGATGATCGACAAGTAATAATATTCTCTGACGATCCTGACTGGTGTTATAGACAAAAATTATTTTCAAGTGACAGATTCATAATTACTAAATCAGATAGTCCATATCATGATTTATATTTAATGACTCAATGCAAAGATTTCATTATTGCTAATTCTACTTTTTCTTGGTGGGGTGCTTGGCTTTGTGAAAATTTAGATAAACAAGTGATATATCCTCATAAATGGTTTGGTCCTAATAATTCTAATAAAAACACAACTGATTTATTTCCACAAGATTGGAGAATGATTAATGAAGATTGATTTAAAAAATACAACATTCATAATTCCATTACGTATTGATACTGGTGATCGACTTCGTAATGTTATTTTATCCACAGCATATCTCTTAAATCATTTTGATACAAACGTAATGATTAAGGAGGTAGATTCAGAACATCGATTTGAGACATTTGCTTTACCAGTTATTAAGAGATTAGTCGATACAAAAAATCTTATTCATATCTTTGAGAATGATACTAGAACTGATGATGCATTCCATCGCACCAGAGTTTTAAATGATATGGTCATGCAATCTAAAACTGATGTTGTGGTTAATTATGATACTGATTTAATATTACCTGTAGATAGTTATATCAATGCAGTAAAAATGTTGAATGGTGAATATGATGTTGTTTATCCGTATAGATTTGGTAATCATGCTGAGAGAAAAGTTAACATGCCTTTTACAATTTCTACTCAGGAGGATATGGATGGATTTGAAAATAATGTTTGGGTTAAAAATTTTATAAAATCAAACTATAGTTGCTCATCATTAGATGATTATTTTTTCTATTATAAAAGTCCAAGTGGTGAGGGATATGGAGAATATGGTATGGTGCAATTTTTTAATCGTCAAGTATACATAGATGGATATTTAGAGAATGAGGGTTTTATAGCATATGCACCAGAAGATGTTGAAAGACATCATCGTTGGAAAACATTGGGGTACAATATTGGTAGAATTGATGAGCATGCATATCATTTAGAGCATGAAAGGACTCAAAATTCATGGTATCATAATCCTCATATGCAAAAAAATAATCAATTATGGGAGGACTTAAAAGTTTTAAGTAAAGATGAGTTAATAAACTATTACGAAAAACAAGAATATTATATAAAAAGATTATGAGTAATGTATATCTCAAAGCCTGGCATGGTGGTTTAGGTGATGCTTTACAATTTTCGACATTACCAGAAGAATTTTCAAAACAACAAGGAAGAAGAACATATATTCTTGAGGATGCTCCATTTAGAAATTCTGGTATTTATGATTTGGTATGGGGTCAAAATCCTTTTGTATTAGGTAAAAGGAAAGGTACATGGAACGCAGGAGATCTACCAGAAATACCATATAGAAAGGATGGATTTCTTGATATTAATGGTACAGGAAATATGATTTCAAATTGGGAAAAATTTCATGGATTGAAACCTAAAAATAAGTATCCTAAAATATATTATCATCCAGAAAAACATGATGACATGAGGGATATATTCATAGTTGATTTTTCATCTACAACGGTTTCTGATGATCCTGTAAAATTATCTGAAATTTTAGAAATTCTAAGAAAAGAATATTCAGATAAAAAATTTATTTCCGTGGAATTTTCAGATATCAATGTTAAGAAATGCTTCAATAATGATATAAAATTTGATGGATATATAGAAGTAGAAAACATTTTTAGATATTGTGATTTAATATCATCGGTATATGGTTATGTTTCACTTCATAGTGGTGGCACTCATCTAAGTTCAGCACTCAAAGAATATTCACCAAACTTAAAAAGTATTTGCATATTATCAAAAGAGTGGTATAATGAACATGAGGTTTTAGATAATCATTTTCTCTTTGACAACATTAAGTATTTGAAATATTGACATGACAGATCAAATTATTACACCATTACCTGAAGTTGTTGATAGATATACTATCTGTCAATTAAAATTAGAGAGATTAGATCATACGCAGATAGATGTTGATTCTATGAAAGATCAACTTGAATATTATAAAAAGGGTATAGATTTTACGAATACTCAGTTAATTAAATTATCTGAAGACTTATACAATATCAATGGTAGGATCTGGGATACAGAGGGATCAATTCGTGCAGGTTTGGATGATGAACTAGGATTTGATGAGATTGGTAAGAGAGCAGTTCAAGTAAGAGATTTAAACAGAGTAAGAATGAGTATAAAAAATACTATTACTGAATTGACAGGCGAGGGATTTAAAGATTGTAAAATGAATTATGCAGGAGAATAATGACTAAGAGTTTAGTTACAGGTGGGGCTGGGTTTATAGGATCTAATCTTGTAGACTATTTGTTGGATAAAGGACATGAAGTTGTTTGTGTCGATAATGAAAGAGCAAATAATGAAAAATTTTATTGGAATGAAAAAGCATACAATGTAAATTGTGATATATTAGATCATAAAACATTAAAAAATTGTATGTGGGGTATAGATTATGTTTTTCATCTTGCAGCAGAGTCAAGACTTCAACCTGCAATTGAAAATCCAATTGAGACAGTACAAATAAATTCAGTTGGTACTTGTAATGTATTACAATGTGCTAGGGAGGCAGAGGTAAAAAGAGTGGTATACTCATCGACATCTTCTGCTTATGGTTTAAATGAAGCACCAAATGTAGAGTGTCAACCTGATGATTGTTTAAATCCATATTCTATATCAAAAGTAAATGGTGAAAAGTTGTGTAAAATGTACACAGATCTCTATGGTTTAGAAACTATTGTATTCAGATATTTTAACGTCTATGGAGATAGGCAACCATCAAAAGGACAATACGCACCAGTTATTGGAATATTCTTAAGACAATTTGATAATGATCAAGAACTCACTATTGTTGGAGATGGTGAGCAGAGAAGAGATTTTATCAATGTTAAAGATGTCTGTAAAGCAAATTATCTAGCAGCTACAAAAGAATTAAATAAAGATCAATTAGGGCAAGTATATAATGTAGGTTATGGTTCTAATTATTCTGTCAATGAAATAGCAAAAATGATCTCTGATTTTACAATTAATATTGGTGATAGACCTGGTGAAGCAAAAGAAACACTTGCTCATATCAGTAAAATAAAAGGAGCATTGGGTTGGGAACCAACTATTAAAGTTGAGGATTGGATCAATCAAAAATTGACTGAGTTTACGTTACCTAAAAATGATAACCCTATTAAAAATTCATTAGACAAAGTAAAAAATTGGATATATGGTGAATAAATGACTTGGAATTTGATTACAATTGCTTTTGGTGATAAAAAATATAAACAAGGGCAAAGATTTTTAACAAAGCAAGCAAAGGAATGTGGTGTAAATCACATTAAATATTCTGATGAAGATTTATTTAAATCAGAACTCTATAAAGAATATCCTGAGTGGATGTCTGCTGAAAATAATTATGGTTGGTTTACATGGAAACCATATTTTATTCTTCAAGCTATGGATAATTTAAAAGAAGGTGATAAAGTTTTTCTTTTAGATACTCTTGATATATTTCATCCCGATATTTTTGATTTTGTTGATGAAGTTATGGGTGATGATGCATGTCTATTACCATTAGGAAATTTCAGAAATGGAGATCACACTAAGAAAGATTGTTTTGTTTATATGAATTGTGATGATGAAGATTTTCATGAGTCAAAACAATTAGAGGCAGGATTTACTTTTTGGAAAGTATGTGATGAATCAAAAAAAATTCTTAAAGAGTGGTTATGTTGGTGTTTAGATGAAAGAGTAAATGGTGAACTTACTGGTTTTTCAAATCTGAAGGAGGATGTAGGATTTCAAGGTTGTCGTCATGATCAAAGTATTTTGACTAATCTTGCAGTTAGAGATGGATTATCAGTAATCGGATCAGAAATAAGAAGTTTAATTGAATGTAATGCTGACTATTGGTACGAAAGATATTTTAAGGGACAAACACAATTGTATAGACCAATTGATTCATTTATGGTGCAAATAAAAGATAATGTTGATTATTTAAAATTAAAGGTAATTGATAGTATTGTTTTAACCACTCATAATCAAGAAAATATTATTAGTGATGTTCTTAGTGGCATTGAAAAGAATACAAAGGGTGCATATGAGTTGATAATTATTTTTGATGGATGCACTGATAATACTGAAAAAAATGCACTTGATTTCATCAATCAAAGTTCATTGAAAGATAAAACAATAACAAGATACACTGATAATATTTTTGAAAATAGAGCGAATAATGTAGGACTTAAAGAGTGCACTGGAAAATATGTTACGATTATTCAAGATGATCAAGTAATTCTTGAAGAGGGATGGAACATTAGAATGCATAAACCATTTGAACATTTTGATGATGTATTTGCAGTTACAGGATTAACAGCACATAATTTAATACCTAATCCTAACTCAAAACATTTAGGAATGAGTGAAGATCTTGATGATTGTTGGTGTGATATACTAGATAATGTCGATATAGCACAACAAAGAACAATTTCAAGAAACGTATTTGCCATTAGAGGAAGTGCCAATCGTGGTCCTCTAATGATTGATCTTGATGATTTAAAAAAATTAAATTATCTTGATGAAGAGTATGCACCACAACAACTTGACGATCATGATTTAATGTTTAGAATGCGTAAAGAACTTGGAAAGGTTTGCGGATGCTATTGGATTAATTTTGTATCTGACCCATCATGGGGTGCAAGTCGAAAAGACATCAAACATTTTACAGAAGCAAATCCTGTAAACGCAAAATCACATCATAAGAATAGTAAAATATTCTATGATAGATATAATAGTGTATTTAAAGATTATCGTATTATTGAAGATAGGGAGTTACCTGAATGAGAATTACATTAGATCGTTGGCAAGCAGCTCAAACTGCTGAATTTGGACATCATCAAGACTTAAGTTTAGATGCATATATTACTGCCACAAATGTCATTGCAAAATATCTAAAAATTGATTATGAAAATGATTTTAAAAATAAAATTATAGTTCAAGTTGGTGCTGGTCCAAGGGGATCAATTATTAGCACCAATGGTAATTTTAAAAGAGGCATTGTAATTGAACCACTTGTTGATCGTTGGCCAAAAAATATACGTGAGGATTATGAAAAACTTGGAATTGAAATTGTTGCTGAACCATACGAAGATTTAGATATTGACGAAGAGATTGATGAAACTTGGTTTTTTAATGTAGTTCAACATGTTTTTGATCCAAAGGAACAATTAGAATTAGCAAAGAAAACCTCTAAAGTTATTCGTATATTTGAACCAATTGGTGTTGGCACAGATACAGCTCATCCACATTATATTACGAAGGAAACATTTACTGATGTTTTAGGTGATTTTGGTAGTATATTTAAAGGAGGTACTGAAGCAGGATTCTTCAGTTGTGATTGTTATTATGGAAATTGGTATGCGTCTGATAACGTTTAGTTTATTTGGAGATAATCCACTCTATTGTGTAGGTGCAGTAGAAAATGCAAAGATCGCAAGAGTTATCTATCCTGAGTGGACTGCAAGATTTTATGTTGCACAAGATGTTCCAGAACATTATATTGAAGAGATAAAAGATTATGGTGCGGAAGTTGTACGATGTGAAAAGAAAAATTCTTATGATGGATTGAACTGGAGATTCAGACCTCTTTATGATTCTAGTGTAGAATACTGGATAAGTCGTGATGCAGATTCACGACTAAGTTGGAGAGAAAGAAATGCTGTAGATGAATGGTTAGAATCTGATAAAGCAGCACATCTTCTTCGTGATTGTCATAATCATGGTTATACAATTATGGCAGGTATGTTTGGTATTAATAATAAATTATTTCATCAAAGATATGGAATGATTAATTTAGATAATCATAATGCAAATTATAGAGAAGCAGATCAAACTATTTTAGAACAAATGTTGTGGCCTCTAATTAAGCATGATCATGTATGTCATGATCATTGGAAAAATTCTGAGATAGTTGGTAAACCAACGTATCAATTAGGAGATCATACACATCATAGTAAAGCATACGGAGTAGGATTAGAATATTATCTGAAAGAACATGTTTATAATGTTTTGAGTAATATCTATCCAGATGGTCAAGATAGTCGTCCATTCCCTGATCATTTACCAATGGAACATGGTATATTTGTAGGACAAATTATAGATGAAAATAATAAACCTAAAATCAACATGGATGTGCGTTGGGAATATGAACTAAGAGGAATACCATATGAGTAGATTTCATATCATCGGTACAGGTGCATGTGGTTTTTTAAGAATGTATTATATTTTAAAAAACTATATACCCCTTAGATACAAAGGTGGTAAAGGTAAATATCAAAATAGTTTTCAAAATTGGAATAACACAGGATTAATTTGGGATTCTGAATCTTTATCAAAAGAAGAAAGATTAAAAAGAGTATCTCAACAAGGTACAATCACAAATATAACTCACTCATATATTAAATACATCACTGAATTTATTGAATTATATCCTGACATTAAATTTTTATGTTTAAAAGGAGAAAAAAATCACTCAATAAAATCTTTGGCAACATCATGGGGATATAATAATCCATGTTATATAAAAGATAGAAAATTAGGAACAGGACATAATCGTTATACAGTTGATGAATTTCCAGATTATAGTGATAGCAAAGATGAATTTGAAGCAACTCAAAGATATTGGGAGGAATATTATCGGATTGCAGAATTATATACTGATAACGTAATAATTATTGACGCACCAAGATTTTTTAGTGATGTAGAATATAGTACTGATGTACTATCTAAGGTTAACATTAATGTTGGATCAAAAACAAACATACCAGTTGATTTTGATAGTTGGAATATTTCTACGACATTACATGGTGGATTAGGTAATAATTTATTTCAAATGGGAGAGGTCATATCCTTTTGTAAAAAGTATAATTTACCTGATCCTTTCTTTGGTACATGGGATTTATGGGAAGGTGGTGGTAAATATCCTTTGCCCTATAATTCTGATCGTTTACTAGGAGGTCATAATGGATCTCATCAAGATATAAAAAATACATTTCCTAATTTAGATTGGAGAGGAGATCTGGTTGCGGACTTTGATACTAAATTTGTCATTAATGATATGTTTAGATTTGGTAGAGTAGATGAATTAGATTTTGTAAGAGAAAAATTACAGACAACAAAATCAACAGAACTATGTAAAATATTTTTTGAAAAGACTGCTGCTCTCCATTTAAGATATTGCACACGAGAAGCAGACGATCATGTGAATGGATATGTTGATGATTCCTTTTATGTTGAATGTCTTAAACAGATACCAGAGGATGTTCATGTGTATCTTTTTTCTGACGACAATTCAAAAATGAAAGATAAATTACAATGGTTCCAAAAAAATTTTCCCCAAAAATTTTCATGTGTAGAGTCGAACTCTTTTCAATCACTTGAAATTATGGTAGAATGTGAGTATCATATACTTCATGTTTCTACATTTAGTTTTTGGTCTGCATTTCTAGACATGAATCAACCAAATGGTAAAGTATTCTACCCTGAGTCCTTTACAAACACTCATAGTTCGTTTATGATACCTTATAAAGAATGGAAAATGATTTAATGGATAAAAATAAATCAGCATTTAAATTAAAGAATATTGGTCCGATATATTATATTAATCTTGATGATCAACCAGAAAGAAAGGAGTATATGGAGGAACTCTTCAAGTATTGGGAGATCGAAAACTATGAGAGAGTGTCAGGATATGATGGTCGTAATGATGATCTAAGTGATATACTTAAGGGTAAATATCCAGAGCAAATGACATCGGGAGAAGTTGGTTGCACAACATCACATTTAAAGGCTATTAAACATTGGTATGAAACCTCTGATACTCCTTATGCTGTTATCATGGAAGATGATATTGATTTAGACATAGTTAGATGTTGGAACTTTACTTGGAGTAATTTCATATCAAAAGTTCCTTATGATTGGGATGTAATACAATTAGCTATCATCTGCACTGGTGGATTACATGTGATGTTACATCGTAGATTTGTTAATGATTTTTCTACCGCATGTTATATTATTAATCGTCACCATGCAGAGAAATTGATTAGATTGCATGTTAGAGGAGATAAGTATAAATTAGATAACGGAGTTAAACCAAGAGCAGTTGCAGACGATTTAATATACAACTCAGGCAATACCTATGCAGTCCCTATCTTTTTATATAAAATACAATTGGGTTCTTCAATTCATCCAGAGCACATAGATGCGATTCACAAGGCAAGTTATAATGCTTTATCAAATTGGTGGTCACAATCAGGTATAGATGTAAGTATTGATAAGTTAATGAATTTCGATCCGTATTTGGGTCGTGTTACAGAACCGATACAATAGTAATATAAGTTAATCTTATGGGGGTTATAAGACCTCCTTTTTTTTGTTCGGGTTTCCGAATGTTAAGAAATTTGACAAAATTTAATCTTTTATATATAATATTGTTACATAAATTA
>TARA_R100000697_G_scaffold59705_1_pt1 | contig 12770 bp, 23 predicted proteins | sample TARA_R100000697 | Tara Oceans TARA_R100000697 (sample SAMEA2622788) | marine metagenome | biome: marine biome (ENVO:00000447); feature: surface water layer (ENVO:00002042); material: "saline water (ENVO:00002010), including plankton (ENVO:xxxxxxxx)" | depth 5 m
AGCAGCAAAGTGTTCACTATCAACTGCATCATCTGCAATCTTAGCTCCAGTAATAGCGTCTGCCGCTATTTCTGCAGTTACAACACCACCAGTTTTTATAGTTACTACTCCACTACTTACTGCAAAGTTATCGCTTGAAAAAGAAGCAAGTCCTTTTGCACTTGTTGAAGCAAAAACATTAGAGTCGGTTACATCTAAAGCAAGTGTAACAGAATTATCGTCTGTTCCAGAAGCTATAGTACCACTAACACCATTACCATAAGTTATATCTTGCAGTGTAGGTAAGTGAAATACCTCAACGCTACTATTGTTGTGTCTACCAACATATAATTTTTTTCCTGCCTGGTTTAATGCTAACTCTCCACTTGCTAAACTTCCTGGAGCAGATGTATTAGTATTACTACTATGTCTTTTAATTTGGACAGTATTTGCCATTTTTTTCTCCTAATTAAGTATAAGTTCCACCTTCAAGTGTCTTATTATTTAAAGTTTGACTTGATGCGACATCTACAATGTCGTCACTATTCGTTCCACCTACTTCTTTATCATCTAATTGATTTAGCTCTGATGTAGTAGCAGTTAAGCCATCTGTTATATTTAATTCAGATGCACTCGCAGTAACACCATTTAACTTTGTTAAGTCAGATTGTGATACTCCACTACTATCTACTTTTGTTACTGCAGAATCAATCGTTCCACCATTATGTGATGATATATAATTAGCCATAGTTTCTCCTTATAGTTATGGGGAGCATAAAGCTCCCCAAATTAACTATTATGATGGGTTGTTAAAATTAACAATACCTAATGAAGTATCATTAGCTGATTTAGCTAATGTTCCACCAAACAGAGTATCTGTAACGACTGAAGTCGCGAGATAATCAATATCGTACTCGGACTGCACACGAGGTGAAATCTGTTGAGCATAATAAATTGAGTCTCTGTTGAAGATTGAAGCTGTTTCATCTCCAGTATCTCCATCATCATCCCAGTCTGAACTTGAAAGTAAGTTTAGACCATAAGCTCTCATAATCATACCATCAGCTAATGGATTTTCTCCGTCTCCTCTTTTATTAGCCTCTGTAAAATCGCCTAAAGAAAGAATTGACATATAAGCTGCTGGGGAAGCATATAAATAATGCTCTCCATCTGCATAATCATGATTTGCGTCAAGAAGTTTTTGTAAACCACTTCTAATTAAAGCAGTTGTGAAGGTGTTATCTGCTCCTAAAGTAACATCATTACCAGTAGCTGATTGAATTAAACCAGCTAAGAATGATTCTACTTTTTTAGCTAAAGAATAACCCATACTTCTTGTGTACTGATTGAAGAGGTCTGCTGACTCTTGTACTCTTACAATGTCATCTACTCTTTTAGCATTATACCAGTGTTGGTCTACTGTTAATTGAGTCTCTACATCAGTGTTGTTTGTATAAGTAACTGCACTACCAGCAGATTTTTGAGCTGCTGACTCTTCAGTTACACGAGGGATATGTAAAATATCTCCACCTTGAGACAACATGTCTGAAAAATCAGTAACTTGATTTCTCAATCTAAATTGTCTTTCGGCATAGTTAAGGATAGCGTCTCTCCACATTTCTGGGATAAACACTGCCGCTGTTGTTGGGGTAACATTTCCGTTTGCCATGTTAAAATTCTCCTAAAAATTAAATATTATTTTTTATAAGAGTTTAAAACACTTGACCAGTCTTTTTTTCTTTCTTCATTGCTTAACTCCTTAAAAGGATTTTCAGATAAAGTTTTTCTTTGTAGCCCTGCCTCTGCTTGTTTCACATTCGGTTTGGGTTGTTCTCCAAAATCCTCTATCATATTTCTCAATGTTGAAATATCGACTGATTCGTATTTTTCTCTTCTATCTTCTGGCAACTTACTTAACAAACGATTTCTCTCGTCTGTTTCATAGCGGGTTAAGGTTTCATTAGTAGAATTATATTTTTCTTCTAAATCTTTTGCCTTTTGTCGTTCCTCCGCAAGTAGAGTTTGATATTCTCCATCTTTTTCAAGTTTCTCTGCTCTTGCCAGTTCTTTCTCTTTATTTAATGATTCCATATCTTCACGAAGTTTATTTCGTTCTGCTATGACTTCATTAAAGCGAGAAAATGGTACGCTTTTATCTTTTTCTACGACTTTAGTGTCTTGAGGCTCTTTTACGCCCTCCTCTTGGGCTTCTATTTTTATATTTTCTTCCATTTTTACTCCTTTTGTGGATATATTATTTATATAAAATGTAAATTTTATATGCTAATTTTACAACTTATATGAATAAAGTTCCAAAAGAATATCAATTCAAGAAGAAATGGTTTGAATATATGGGTTACGAGCCTCATCCAGGACAAGAGAAAATGCACTATCCAGAGAATCCAAACGCTTCCTTCTTTGTAAACATCTGCGGTAGAAGATATGGAAAGACTACTGCAGCGTATCGTGAAGCAGAATTTTACGCAGCACAACCTAACAAAAAGATATGGCTTGTTGGACTTTCTTATAAAAAATCAAGACTTATGTTTCGTGAAGTATTTAAAAACATGGTTAAGGGAAACAAGAAAGATATTGTTGCTGCATCTGAAAAAGAACAGTATATAAGATTTGCTTGGGGAAGTACAGTAGAAGGAATGTCTGCAGACAATCCATCTTCTTTGCTTGGGGAGGGATTAGACTTGGTTATTATTGACGAAGCTGCAAGAATGCCTAGAAAGATTTGGGATATGTATTTATCTCCTACTTTATCTGACAAAAAAGGTAAAGCTATTTTTATTACAACTCCAAATGGATATAACTGGATTTATGATTTATATCTATTAGGTAAACAAGACCCTAAATGGTATTCAACATCTTCTCCAAGTTGGGATAATTATCATGCATTCCCAGATGGTTATAATGATGAGTTCCTACAAGAAAGAAAAAGAAATTTATCAAAAGAAATATTTGACCAAGAGTATGGAGCAAAGTTTGCATCCTTTCAAGGTAAGGTATATCCATTTGATAGAGACATAGATGTAAAGAAAGTTAAGTATCAATCACACTTACCAACCTATTGTACGATTGACTTTGGTTATAGAATGCCAGCGGTTTTATTTATGCAAACATATAGAAATAATGGTGTTTGGTATATAAACATAATTGACGAAATTATACATAAAAAAAATGTTGCTACAGAAACACTAGCACAAATGATTTTAGATAAGAATTATCCAGTTCTGCATTACTATGGAGACCCAGCTGGATATAATGTACAAGGACAAACTGGAATGGGAGATATAGAAATCTTTAAAAAGTCCGGTATTAATGTTAGATTTAGGACTGATAAAGCAAGTAGAAACATTGCATCCTCTGTAAGTTATGTCAGAGGATTCTTTGAATCTGCTTCTGGAGAAAGAAAAATATCAGTGTCAGATAAGTGTACTGGTATTATAGAAGATTTTGAAAATTATAGGTATCCAGAAGAAGTAGAAGGTAAGACTTTATCTAACGACCCAATTAAAGATGGGTTTTATGAACATGGTTGTGATGCGTTTAGATATTTTATAACTAATCGCTTCCCAATGACTAATAACGAATTAATAAGGATTGCAAGATGATATTAACACCTCAAGAGATTATTAAAAAATCTTTAAAAGAATTTAAACTACAATCAGTTTCTAATAAAAGAGAGGAAGTAATTAAGTATTTAGATTATTATACTGGAACAGAAACTAATAAGTATATTAAAAATTATTTCGATACAGATGCGTTTAGAGAAATACCACAATACTCTGCAAATATTACAAAAAAGTTTATTAATAAAATGTCAAGGCTATATACTGTTGGTGCTAAAAGAAGTCCTAAAGGTGTCTATGAAGATATGACAATGAAAAAAAATGTCAGAATGAAACATATTGAAAAAATGACTAAGCTATTAGGAACAGTGGCTGTAGGTATATTTTATAAAGAAGAAAAAGACAAAAAACATTTTGACTATGTTCCAGTTTATTATTTCATGCCTTTTTTTGATGAAGATGTATTTAATCCTTATGCAATAACCTATCCAAATTTTATGCCAGTAGATGACGCCTATAACACACAAAAGATGACTTATTCATACTACGATAGCGAAAGATATATAAAATATGACCAAGATGGTAAAATTTTAGAAGAAGTAGCTAATGAAAGTGGAGTTTTCCCATTTGTTTTCTTTCATAGAGAGGACCAAATAGATTCTTTCTTTGTTGAGGGTGCAAATGATGTAATATCTGCTAATGAACATATAAATATTACTATGACTGAAATGCAATTAGGTCTAAGGTATCAAATGTTCGGACAACCAGTTGCTTCTGGTATTGTTGCAGACCAAAACATAGCAAGAGCAGGTAGTAATGAGATTTTAATGCTTGGAGAAAATGGAAATTTTGACATTGTTAGTCCAAAAGGCAACATTGAGTCTGTAATTGAGAATATAAAGCTACAATTAGAGCTTGTAGCCCTTAATAACCACCTTTATATCACATTTTCTGATACTGGAGGCGAAGTTCCTTCTGGTATTGCCTTAAAAATTAAGGATGTTGAAAGAATGGAGGACTATCAAGACGATAAAGAAATGTTCCGCATTTTTGAACACAAAATGTACAAAGTAGAAGAGGCTATTGCTTCTTATAACAGCATAAAACTACCAAAAGTAGACGATTTTATGATAGATTTCTATGATATTGAGTATCCTATGACTACTCAAGACACTATTTTGCAAAACAACTTCGATTTACAGAACAATTTGACTACACAAGCACATATTTTAATGAAAAATAATAAAGATTTAGATTTAGAAGCCGCAGTAGAGCAAATTGCACAAAATAAAGAGATAAATGAGTTGTTAGCAGGTAATTTTGACCAAGAAGAAGAAGCCAAAGTCGAAAATGTAGAAGAAAATCAACAAGAAGAAGAAAATGAAGATATTTCTAACGATTGACCACGATTTTAGCAATCTTTCAAAGGAATTACCAAAACTTATTGTTAAAAGAATCAATGATGACATAGATATAGTCAAAAAACAGATAGATAAGGGTATAAAGCAATCAAAAAGTCCAGTAACTGGTAAAAAATTCGCTCCAATTAGCAAAGTGACTGAAAAAGTAAGAAAAATTAGACGACAAACAAGAAAATCTAAAGATAAACCATTATTAGCAACTGGTAAAATGAGCAAATTAAAGATTAAAAAGTCTACTAAACAGGGTAAAAATAAATTTAAAGGATTTATTGAAATGGGAAGAGAATATGGACAGTATCACTTAGAGCCACAAACAATTAAAACTAATTTTAGTGCAGTAGGAAGAGCAAGAAGCAAAACAGAAATGATAAGAGGTGGGCAAAGAAAAACTATGAATAGAAAACATACTTTCTTTAATGTAAAAGGGAAGAAAGTGCCAGCAAGAATTTGGTTTGGAATACCAAAAGATTATACTGGTAAGAAAAGTTTTCGTAGTTTTATGGCTTCAATGAAGCGTAAATTAAAAGAAGGCGATATTATAATCAAAAAACCTATAGGAAGAATCAATCTTGGATAAAGTAAAAGAAATATTGTTAAAGTTGTTAGAAAAAATACAAGATGTTGAAGAAATAGCATCTCACAACAACAATTTATTAGGATTTATGTTATCTCAAAAGCAATCAAGTGCAAAATTTAATCCAGGCACAAAAAAATTAATGTCAATATACTTAGATTCAGAGATGTTAGCATATTTAGAAGAAAATAATATATCTTTGGATTCTTTTGGAGATGCTTAAAAGTTTTTTTCTTCGAGTTTCTCAAGCTTTTGTAGCCATTCTTTTCTTTTTGTTTTCGTGTGTCTACCAGGTCCTAAAGGTTTTAATCCAACCTTCTTCGCACGACTTAGTAATTTTTTGGAGTCTAATTTCTGTTTATTCAATTTCTCTGTTGGCGATTGTTTATTATTTTCTAAAAGCTCTGGTACTTCTTCTTCTACCTCAATAGTATTTTCAATTTTCCTACCACCCTCCAAAAATCTTTCAAAAGGACTTTCCACTTTAACTTCTACATTTTTAATAAGCTTACCAGAGTGTTCTAATATTAATCTACCTGCTTGAACATTGCCATTAATGGCTTCTTTGTACATAGATTGTAATACAGAAGGTAGTTTTGCTCCAAATGATTGCATATAAGTTTGATACAAAGACTCAACGAACTCTTTATCACTTAACCAATTAGTTATAGTGTTCCTATGTACTCCAATCTCTTTAGAAATATCAACAAGAGTCATTTCTGGATTATTTACATAGATAGTAGCAAACTCTGCTTGTTTTTTATTTAGATTCAACCTTGACCTCTATATCTTTTTTTATAATGTTTTTTAGAAAGCTTATTTCCAAATTTTGTATTATGACTTCTGCCCTGTCTTGTTTTTTTCTTTCCATTTGTATGCCTTTTGACTTGTGGTCTTAATCCTCTCAAATTTCAGTCTCCCCTAAAACATCACTGTCTTTAAAATCAGAAAAATGCCCATTATAAACTTTAATCAATGGTTTACTAAAAACTCTCTTTGCTTTTACTTTGCCACATTCTTCGCAAGGATGTGTTATATCTTTGCTTCTATTTTCAACACTCATAATTGAACTGACAATCTTTTTGCACTTACATCTGGTTATATATTCATAGATGGGCATTTATCTCTCCTTATTTTTTTAATGCTTTACGAACTTCTGCCCAAACTTCATCATCAAGTTTGTTAGAAGATTTAGCTACAAGGAAGTCTCCAACTTTTAGTAATACAGCGATTAAAACTTTTTCGCTTAATACACCAGTAAGCATTTTGCTAATAATAATGTTCATATTATCTCCTGCGTTTTTTCTTAATATCGTCTTTAGGACATTTGAGCATGTTTATGACCTTTGTTTGTTCAAAGCTACCAGTCTGCAATCCACAATGTAATATCTTGTTTTGTAAAGCTGCGTAGCTACATTTTTGTTTAATCATAGGACAAAACTCAAACATTACCCTTTTCTCCTTTGACCTTTGCTTGGTTGTCGCTTCCTTCCACTTGGACCACTCCATAAGAATTTATCTGCCCAATATGCTGCCGACATTCTGCCTTTTTTTATATTAGCTGCATGTCTTGCTTTGAAGCTTTTACGAGCTTCTGGACTATAGTTATGTCCATAGCCTTTAGCTCCAAATCTTATAAGCTTTAACTTATGTCCGCTTGATGCCAAAACAACTGCCTTTTTCTTTGGATGAGAAGGTGTCATTTTGGGCTTATTTACGCTTTTTAAGCCATAACGCTTGAGCATTGATTTTCTTTTGTCTGAATGTGCCATATAGCTTGAATTTAGGTAGGCGAATTGTTTTGTGCAACCTTGCGAATTTTATTTTGCCTTTTTTGTGGAGTGCGATATGTCTCCGAATCTGCTGCACTTATACGCCTCCAGGTGTCTCGATCAGGAGGATTTTAGGGCATATTTAAAAATCTTGCACATGTCAAAATGGCTTGAACTTTGTAGAGCGTTTTAAATCAGGAATGGAATTGTAAAAAATGGAAGAGAGGGTTGAGCAAGTGAAAAAAAGCACAAAAAAGCACAAAAAAAATCAACAAAGTGCATACTGTTTTAACATTGTCTTAGTATAGGTAATTAAGAAGGAACTCTAAAGAGTTCAATGATAGCAATTACTCCTGGAAATTAGTTAAAATTGCTCCTCCTGGAGAACATAAAATAAACCTTCAAATATGTAGTAATTCCAATAGAATATATATATATTCTCTATATGATTAATGATAACAAAAAAAGAGGTTTAAAAATGAAATTAATAAATATAATTCCAAGTGCTATTGCCTATGGTTTTATGCTTTGTGCATTCATAGGCTTACTAGTTGGTTTTGCTTTTTTTCTTTTAGCAATATCCAAAAATGATTTTGCACTTTACATAATGGATAATCCAATAAGTGTTCAATACTTTTTAGACTCATTAATTTTAATTGGGTCTTCAAGTTGGATGCTAATTATTGGATTATGGATTGAACTTAAAATAATTGGAAGAGGTTAAAAATGATTAAGGAATATAAAAATAACTCAAATGAATATGATGCATTGACTATGTCTAGGCTATGTAAACAAAACCACCAAAGCAATAATGGTGTATCGATAATTCTTTATGGAAACTATTACTTTAATGAAGATTCACATGTTGGAGAATATAAAAAATTCTTCATTCATAAAGGTTCATTAAAGAGTAGTGAAAATAGTGTATTTAAATATATTGGAGATACAATTACCACTAATGAATGGTTATGTCAAGAATATGATAAAGAAAATAGAACTTTTAAATTTAATGGAATGGAGTCTAATTATCCAAAGCATCTAGAATACTTTAAAAATGAAACTATACATTATTGGGTATTGACTAAAGAAGTTTTAAATGTAGTTGATTTTCGATATGATGATGATGAACCCTATGCAAAAGCTTTGCCATTACAATTTAAAAAGTTAAGAAGCATACATTTTTGTAAATCTTGTGAAAGTCATTTTAAGACTACTTGTCAATGTTTAAAAAAATCTAATTCAAGAGGTAATTATTCATATAACAATATTGTCTTTTGTGATGTGCAAGATAAGTTAGATATTACAAGTGTTAATCAATCTATTAATGAAACCTTAATGAACAACAAAACCTTCTTGGGTTTTGAATGGGAGCTAGGTTTTACAAAAAGTAGATATTCGACCAATGATATTAGTTTAGCATTTTATAGACATGTTAAAAATAAAGATATAAATCTTTTTAATATGTTTGGCGATAATATGGAAGATAGCACAATAAGCGACCACTATAGTAAAGGTAGTGAAATTGGGTCAAATGTTTTCTCCTTTGACTTCTACAATAAATATCAAACTCAAATTGAAGAGGTTTCTGAATTTGCAAACCAATCAGAAATATTTGGAGATAAGTTAGGATTTCACATTAACATAAGTAGAGATAGTTTTGATGGTGCTAATCACATTCAAAGATTTTTAACTTTGGCCTATTCAAGTGTAGAGGTCTTAGTTAAGTTGAGTGGTAGAAGAGATGGAGGTCGAAATATGCAAAATTATGCACAAGTTCAAGTTCCTTATGGATATGGCTCAATGAAATTTGGGCAAATCAATAGAGGTTTGACAAGTCAAAGAAAGATAAAAAAGTTGGCTATGGATGTTTTTCAAGGTAATTCAATAGGCGATAAATATTGTTGGTTTGCTTTTCACAAATCCAATGTGATTGAATATAGATTACCATCATCCTCCACTGATAGTGTTGGAGATATTTTCTCAAAAACTTGTAGGCATCTAGAGTTGGTTTTTGGATTAGTTGAATATTCCAGGCACTACAATTTAAGAAATATGCGTTTTGATAAGTTCTTAGAATATCTTTCAAGAAATGAAGTCTATACAAATATTTACAATGCCATTGTAAGTAATGAAAGTGTAATGGATTTAATTGAGAAGTCTACTCAATTTGCAAAACAAATAAATCTTCAAAAACCAGATTTAGAAGTTGAAGATGTTAATTTAGATGATAAGCATTTAGAAAAAATGGAAGATGATTTTAAGAAATTTTTGAAGGATGCAAAATCAATCCATGAAGTTGATGATGAAACTAAAGTCATTAAAGAACAACATAATAAGAAAATAAAACCAAGAAAAAAAAGAGGAGATAAATAATATGTGTGTAGCGATATTAAAAACCAAAGGAAGTAAAATAACAAAAGATGAATTATCACAATGTTGGGAGACCAATGATGATGGTGGTGGCTATGCTTTTGCTAAAGATGGCAAACTTTTTGTTAAAAGAAGTCTGGATAAAGATGAATTTATTTCATCTTTACTAAAGTCAATAAAGACTTTTGATGCAAACTATTTAATACACTTTAGAATTGCTACAAGTGGAACTATAGATATGCTATCAAATTGCCATCCATTCGCCATTGATAAAAACAATGTCTTTTGTCATAATGGAGTAATGGACAATGTTCAATCAAATAATAAAATATCTGATACAAGATTCTTCAATAAAGATATTTTACAACAAATGAATTTTGATTTTAAAAATCATTCACATTTAAAATTAATTGAAGAGTTTATTGGAATTGGCAATAAGTTAATCTTCTTAAATAAAAGTGGTCATTACAAGATTGCAAATGAAGCTATTGGAACTTGGCAAAATGGTGTTTGGTTTTCAAACCTCAATCATTCTTGTAATTACAAAAGATACAAAATTAAAACCTATGAAGATTGGTATGAAGATAGCACAATTAATCAATTTCAATTAAGACCAATGAAAACAAAAACAAAAAAGAAGGAGGTGTAGAATGTCTATTGATAGGGAGCAATTAAACCATCCAAGAGACCATCGAAATGCCTTTAGGCACACTTCATCAAGTTTAGAAGATTGTTTAACAATCATTTCTGAGACTGGTGGAGTTGATGAAGCAAAAGACTATTTGGATGAAGACCAAGCGAGACACATTGATAAAGTTCTAGAATTATCAAAACATCTAAATTGGTATAATCAATTTGAAGAGTAGTTATCATTAATCAAACTCTTCTAAAAAGATGCCCTCTTTTGAGGGCATTTTTTTTACATAAAATCCATCAAAAACACTAAAAAACCTTAATACCAAAGTTCACTTAAAGTCATTTTAAAGCTTTTTAAGGGCATTTTAGAAGGTCAATTTTTAGTAAAATCCATCAAAATTAGTAAAAAACCTTAATATCAAAGTTCACTTAATCAAAAGAAAATGGATTTTAAAGGCATTTTAAAGGCTTGTTTTTTCACATTTTTGATAAAAAAATAGCATTCCTGGAGTTCTTAGGAGCAAAAAATAAGAATGAAAATCTAAAAAAATGCACTACGGTCGCTTCAAAAAATGTGCAAAAATCAAATTGCTGCAAGATTTAAAATCAAATTTTCTGGATCCGGAGTGGCGTTCCTGATCCGGAGACCTGAAAAAATTTGATTTGCACATTTTCAAAAATTTCAAAATTTCAAAAATTCAAAAATTTAAAATTCCTGGAAGTTCCTGGAAGTTCCTGGAAGTTCTAAGATTTTTATTGCACATGTCAAAATGTCCAAAAAAACCGTATTTTTTTTACAAAAAATTAGAAACGCTGCTCCTTATCCCAGTTTGTAGTAATTTTTTTACTGTTATTTCATTGGAGAAATATGGCGAGATGTGATGTTTTTTATACTTTGCTGCAAATTTAATTGACTTTATACCCCCCCTATATCTAAATTGTATATATTATGAATAACAATAGAGGAGAGAGTGATGAAATTTATAATTACATTTGAAGATAAAATAAAAGCAATCATAAAACAAACTAAAGAAGAGTTGGAAAAAGATTTTGGACAATCTTATGATGATATGCATGATTGTTATCTTAAAAATAGTTATGAAACTCCAATGGACTATCATAGTGGAGTTGGCTATGTTGAAGGAATGGAACGAGTGTTAAGAGTAAAAAAGAAAGGGTGGGCGTAAAATGCAAGTGAGTTTAGAAAAATTACAAGACATTGTTATAAATTCAAATGGCAAATTGTTTAGTGCAAGTTTTATAAAGAAGGATGGTAGCACAAGAGACATTTTGTGTCGTTTAGGTGTTAAGTCTTATATTAAGGGAACTGGAAAGCCCTCTTATGCACTAAAAAAAGATAATCCCTACCAGTTAGTCTTTGATTTTAACAAAAAAGGTTATCGTGTTATAAATATGGAAACTTTGTTTAAAATTAAATTTCAACAAATTACTTATATATTGGAGGATGTAAAATGAAAGTAGGAAACTTAAGCCAAGAAGAAACTAATCAATTACATAATTTATTGGACAAAGCATGTATTCTTTGGCAATACTATGAAAAAGAACATGTTGATTCAGATATGTCAAATAAAGAATGGGAGCAATTTGTTAGTATAAATAAAGAAGTTTTTTCTGATGGGTGTATGTCAGTGTTAATGAACGATTTAGATTATGAGGAGATAAAATAATGCAACACTATTGGTATGATGCAGATGCAGACATTAGATACATAGCATGTTTGCAAACAGATGAATTTATTTTATTAATTATATTACCAATCTTATGTTGGGAGGTATGCAAATGGTTTTGGAGGTTAAAATGAGTAAAGAATATTCAGACAGACAAATCAATTCAATGATTACTTTTTTAAGAGTAAATAAAATTGCAGAAGTTCAATACATTGATAGACAATTTGTAGACTCTGATGTGAAAAGAGGTGTTGATAGTGGAGACTTTACTTTTTATGATTACATAAGTAATTCACATCTTACAATTCAACAAGTCATTAGCAGTGCTATTGATTCTGGGTGGAAAGAGGATTGGGTGGTATCATGAAACTTTTGACACATATTTGGGATTATATCACGAGCCTTTGGACAGTAAAACCAGATTGCTGCGAAGATGCTGCTTTGGTTAGCACTTGTTGTTGTTCAATGCCTTATGGTAATGTGCATGAATTTGATGGAGAGCATTTTGGAAATTGTGGTAGATGTAAAGAACACACAGATTTTGAAAAGGAGGTTTGTTGTGGTAAACAGTATTAAAAAGTTTGCAAACAAGTTGAAAAAAATGACAACAAAGCATTGCAACGAAATAAATGAAATTAGAGTTGAAATAATGATTGAAAAAATGTGCATGACAAAATTTGATAATTATAATCAAAAACAAAACGAAGCTATTATAAAACAAATTTTTTTAGAAAGTAAACTTAGTTGGAGGA
>TARA_R100000697_G_scaffold117105_1_pt1 | contig 12606 bp, 7 predicted proteins | sample TARA_R100000697 | Tara Oceans TARA_R100000697 (sample SAMEA2622788) | marine metagenome | biome: marine biome (ENVO:00000447); feature: surface water layer (ENVO:00002042); material: "saline water (ENVO:00002010), including plankton (ENVO:xxxxxxxx)" | depth 5 m
TTGCTGGGCAGTAAAGTAGGTTGGTTGATGCTTGAACGTCTCATAGCATATCCACGACACTGTACCATTAAACTTTTGCAATGCTGCCATAGTTTTTGCTGTAGACCCTCCTGATCCAAAAAACATAAAAGGCTTCTCTATAAATACTTTCTGGATTGGGTATTGAGCTTTGATTTCTTGAAGGCCGTCTTTTACGTGCTGAACTTTATCAAAAAACGTTTCAAATTTACTTTTATTTCTAGTATCCCAAACTCCAGAGCGAATTATCTCTCCTTCTCCGTCTAAGATACAAAAACCAGTTATGCTGGTACTTATATCTAATCCTAATATCATATAGTGGTTTCCTTAAATATCTAATTTTAATCTGAAAGTGTAGTCTGTCTCTTCTAATTTTTTAACTGGTTTTGCAAGATTCGCTACGGCAATAAGATTTTTATTCTCATCATATATACCTATTTTGCTAATAAAAGTTTGTCTTTTAAAATCCTCGTCGTAATTGTAAAACGATGAACTAATGGTATTTTTAATTCTTATTTTATTATTTTGAAAATACCCACCAGAACCAGACACAGTTGTTATAGAAGTTGAGTCATTTCGATTAACAAATGTTGGATTTGATGAAAAATTTAAATCACCCAGTGGTGCTTCACAGTTCATGGTCATTGTATTAATATAATTTGTGCCTTGAAACTTCAATGAAAAACTAGCGGACGAATCAACATCAGTGAATCCATCATTCGCACCAGCTGCAAAATCTTTCCAGGTTCCTTTTCTTGCTGATCCAGGACCAAAATCAAAGTTTCCTTCAGTTAGATTCCAACTTCCGGTTAAAACTACAAAGCCCTCGTTATAAAGAACAACTCCTGCAACTTTATTTGAACCATTAGCTTGAGCAAACTCGGAGCCGCTGGTTTGTATTAACTCTCCATTTCTATTTTTATCTTCGCATCTTGCAACTAAAGTACCAGATATGAAGAAGTCTAGCTTTACAGAATTATTTTTAATTTTAGTATCATAAAAAATACTTGGTATGCTTATAAGAGTAACATCTTGTGTTCCTTTATCCCCTAAAGAAGAAGAAAACGCGTAATGTTGACTTAGTGGTGTATAAAAATTTAAAGTATTTTTAAGCGCCAATAAATGCGATCCAGTTGGACTCGTGGCCGAATCAAACAATTCTCTAGTAATTGAAGCAGAAAATGGATAACTTCCTGTTATTATATCACCATATAGAAATTGATTAAAGTCATTTGTAGAAACAGTTGCAAAAGAATTTAAAGATGAGTCTTTTGTGATAAAAGGAAATATCTTTGCTTTAACACCCACATTTGTATCCGGGTCATACGTATGATCAGAAAATTTTCTATCGATATTCAACTCATATAAACTAATGTGTCCTGACGGGACATGAGTTACGTTTTCAACATTGGCGCCGGCAATATCATTTCTATTATTATAATAGATTTTACTATCATTAACAAAGAATGTATTATCAGGAAAAGCTTTTATCCTGTTTCTTAATATATCCTTTGGTCCAAACTTATAATAAGACATTTTAGTAGTCTAATCTGACCCTCAATGTTATCTCGTTTGAAGGTGTCTTCTTTAAAGGCTCTGATAACTTAGCAACAGCTAATAATTCGTTGTCGGCTGAATATAAACCAACAGTAGTTATGTACGAAACTGGTTGCTGTTTTGGATTATTGTTCTTAACTCTGATTTTACTAGCATCTAAATAACTTGGATTAGAACTGTAATTGTAATCTTGAGTGTGCGCACGACAGAAGTAAATTGTTGAATTAAGCTCTGTTGTGTTGTTGAACTCAATATTATGAACGTTAAAGCGAAACGCATTTGCTGCTGAAGTAATGGTTGATCCAGTTAAGACAAAATTTCTAGCGGGTACTGCTTTCCGGAATGCGCCGGCTGGTACACTATTAGGATCGGCAAACGCTCCACTAAAGAAAGAAGCGGTTAACACAGCGATACCAGCTTGATAATAAACATGACCCACAATGTCTCCTTTGGTAGCATCGCGATATAAAAGACCGTATTCTCCCGATGGTGAATTTGATTTAAAGGTTGTTGCTGCACCATAGTCACCAATAGTTCTAAGACCTGCGCTTGTGCGATTAGCAGGCACAGGAATCGCACCACCTGGGGAGCTGCTCGTGGAAAAAAGACTTAATCTGAAAGAGTCTTTTTTGATTTCATCTTTTGTTAACAATCTAGAAAAGTTAATAAAAAACACCTCTTTCATTGTAGAACCGCCTTCGGCAATATTCCCATCAGTATCAAAATCTCTAATGTTACCATTTGAATCGTATCCTACAAGCGTTTGAGCGTGTTGATTATAGATGTTTATTTTTTTAGCTTGTTGGACACGGGCTGACGTGCCAGACAGTACACTATTGGCCGAATACCCAGCAGTAATATCAAAAATATGATTTGCGGAGGAACTTAAAAACGGGTAATCATAAACCGCTTCAAACATCCCGTGGGCAAAGGTTTTAATATTCTCTTCTGTTCCAGGTGTATTTTGATAGGTTCCAGAGACAATTGTACCAGTGATTGGGATAGCCTCATGAAGAAGTGTTCTTGTATTAGCGATATCGCTATTTAATAAAGTTTTAAACGTAGTAGCCATTTATCTTTCCTTATATTAATCTCTTACTTTTAATATCCTTAAAGGTATATCCAATCTATAACCAGTTGTTACACCAGTGACTCTGATTGTTGTATCTATAAAATCATATGTTTTAGCACTCGTACCATCGGTATCAGTAAAAGAACTGCCTAAAGTGGTAAACAGAAAATCAGATGCAGCCAAATCTGTTGACGCTAATAAACCAAATCTTAAGTTTGTGCCTCTTGGTCCTTTAATAACCTGTGCATTGCTTTTAGCTGCTTCGACCGTATTATTTCCGCTAGTTGGTCCAGCGACTGCATTTTCTACAAAATTACCTACATTTAAAGTAAAGTAGTAAGATGCTATTTGGTCATCATCAATAAATGATGGTTGGGCCACAGGGGTGTTGGTGCTGTTCGGATCATATATTTTTGCAAAGCGAGAATCAATTTCAACAATATATTGAGTCTCTTTTAGTTCTGGATCTAAAATTAGCGAAGAATCTATCTCAGTTGTATCTAAACCTTGATCAACTCTAATTTGATTTGAGTTATTGGCTTGTGCCGAGGCTCCATTTAAATAACCTCTAGTGCTCTCACCTACGGTGCCTAAACGACCATTGACTGCGGTAACTGTATCGCTATCTACCATTAGTACGTGAGAACCAGAACCGGCAAAACCTTTTTGGCCCCCGTCGAGCGTGGCTCTAGTTGGAGCAAAGTTAGCTCCTTGTGAGTTTATAGCTACATTGGCTTCTAGGCTTGTATTGTTTAGTACTAATTTAGGTAAAAACAATAGATTGTTATTTGTAAGGCTTATAAGCTTTGACTTCATATTAGAAGTGTTGTTTGTAAAAGCCTCAAAAATAGGTGTTTGTAAAATTTCTAAATCAAAATATGCTGTACCGGATGGGTGTAAAGCATTATAAGAAGAATAATCTATTTCATCATCTCCTAAAGCGAATTTTGTAATTTTAAAAGACCCGTCGCCGCGCGCCAATCTAGCGCGTCCTGTATCTGTCAGGACAGCATCTAAAATGATATCGCCAGAATTATCTAAAAAAGCCATTTACTATCTCCTCTTTTACTAAATAGTAAGTATTATTCAATTATGTTTTCTCGTATTGTATATTTCCTGTCTCATTAATAACGATTTCAGGTTGTTTAACAGTAAAATTAACATCTATCTTTTTACCAGTTTGTTTTGAGGTTACTCTTAGTTTAAATTTTCTCCCAAAAACAGACTTGTTTTGGTCTCCCACTTCTACCACTACATTTTCATATCCAATATCCGGGTCTACTGGGAAGCCATCTTCATCATAACTTAAATCGCCGCTACCGTCGCCTCTTTTGTATCTAACATTATTTTGATCATCACTAGGTCTTATCATAATATATTTTTGTGCGACTTTGGAAGTGACAAATTTTTCGTCATGTGTGTCTTTTTGTTTCTTTAAAAGATTTAAAGTTTCAATTTTCAAATAGGGGCCGGTCCCCACAGATTGTTCCATTCTTACTTTATATACTTCTGTTGGGTTTGATATTTTACCATGTATATCTTGAAATCTAAAAGTATAATAGTAATCTACATTTGGAACAATATCATCTTGAAAAGAATCATTTTTAAAATTCCCTTCGACATTTAATTCAAAAACTTTTAAAGATAAATCTTTTTCAAAGTCATTATAACTAGTAGGCTCATTAACTATTCTATACGCTTGAAATACACCCTCTTGGTCATCAGACTTATAATCCAATACTAGACTTTTGTATATATCAATTGTTCTATCTCCAATTTGTAGTTGTTCGGTCTCATAATTTTTTCCTTGAACTACCGCCACATCTTGAATTAATTGCTTATCTTCTTCAAACATTATTATTGGAGTTCGTTTTGCCTCGCCAATTGAATTATTCATAAGCACAAGTATTTTATCATTGATACCGCGATATGGTACAAAATTAACTAATGGGGGTAATGGAGGCTTATCATCCACCATTGTATAATTAATTTCATCGTTTTTGGTATTTACAAGACTTACATTGTAGTATGGCACTCTTACAAATTGTAAATAAGGTTTAATTTCATAATTTGCTTGATAAAAATTAGTTTGAGCATAGGGATTGGTATTTATAGAGGCAATTTTTGTTAATGGCTGTAATTTTTCACCAGGCACGAACCTGTAATCAGTTCCTACAATAACCTTATGGGCGAATATTTTATAATGATATTTTTTACGCGGTATAATCTGAGTATCATAGTAACTTAAGTTCGTATTATCAGTTATAGGTAAAAATATACTTTGAATATAAACTTCATTACCTTCCTCGTCAAACCCATATTTTGCAATTTCATACATAAAAGTTTCTTGATGTGCAAACTTACCGTTCTGTACATCTACTGCAGTGCGTAGCAATTTTTTTTGTATTAATGTGTCTTTTAGTGATTTTTTAAAATTTATAAGTTTTAATTGTGATATAAGAGAGGATAATTCAGATTCAAGCTGAGTTTTGTTTTCATCTTTATATACAAATACTTTTTTTAAGGTATTATCACCGATAGTGAATAAAGTGTCCAAAAATAAGTCGCCAGCGATACCATATTCTTTTTTATATTTTTTCATAGATTGAAAAAGCTTAACAATTTTTTTTAGTGTGCCGGCCACATCGAGTGCTGGTTCGGTAGCTTTCAAAAATTCTTGCATTTTTGGGGTTATGCCACCATCCAAAATAAAACTAATGAGGGAATCTAAATTCAGCGCGGGTTGATCGTCAGATTGACCAAAATCACCTGTTAAAAGAACGCCAAACTTTTCTATAAATTCTTTTCTAACTGGGCTGTTTATGCCTAAAACATCTTGCAAAATTTGAATATTCTCTGGTGTTGGCACAGAGGGCTCATTTTCAAAATACATTTTAAAAGTTGGCATCAATGCATCAGAAAATAATTTATAATTTTCATTTGCATCTCCGTTAATAACACCCCCATAAAAAGGAGCAACTGTTGCCGGTATTTGTGCCTCCTCAAAGCCTTCAGGCTGCGGTATGGTGATTGATGCCGCATGCGTATTGAACGCGTCTAATACATCATTTTGAGAAAATATATTAGCTAAAGTTCCTTTTGTTTCGGTTGGTATATTAATTTTTACTAAAAACGGAAACACACTGTCTTTATCTAAAGTCTGATTAAAAGTTTTTAAAGAGTCTTCAGAAAAATATACTCCAGTTTTTAACTCACCAACCCACAAGGGGACTTTCCCAACCTTTGAATTCTTAGAAATTTCTGCAAGATATGGAAATTGTTGCAACATTGCTGTAGAATCTGTCCATGGTAATTTTGAATTTTCTTTTACCTGTTCGTTTTGTACTATAAAATCCTGTTGATCGAGGGTTAACGTTGTATTGGCAAGAGCTGCTAAGTTTTTATCTTGATCAAAATAGTCTTCACCAATATAACCACTAACTGTAACTCCGTCAACCTCCAGTTGCAAATAATCAGCATAAAGATTTGCAAAATTATCTAAGTATTGATTTAAATTTGACAAATTATAAGTTGACTCATTCATGCCAGGAATAGTAAGAAAATTAATTATAGAATTATAATCTCTCTCTAAATATAAAAAATCATAAATACTAGGCAAGGAAGTTTCAGTAATTACATTTTGATCTATTACTGCGCTAATTAAAGGTTCGTATTGTGGATCATAATAGTTATAAATTTTTTCATATTTTGGCTGCAATAGATGAATGTAAGATTTTTCTTCAATTGAGTTTTCTTGTAAAGTGTGAATATCATATGGCACGCCAATCATTGTGCTTATATCTTGAGTTGAAAACGTTTTAAATCCAGTTCCATCGTTATTAATCTGCGCCGTGCCGTAAAGAGAAAACAATTGAGTTGTTTGATATAGCTTTTGTTCTTTGAGATTTATTCCGACGTCAACGCCCTCATAGTCTGGATCACCAAAAAGGCCGAGTGTGTAATTGAGAGCAATAACCGATCTTTGAGTGTAGAGAAATTCTGTGTTTGTTTCTTGCAAATTTGGGTTTAAAGCCTCGTGGTAATTTGATACTCCGTCAAGCAGCGGCACGATAGACGTTTGAAATATAGCGGCATATTTAGTCTTTGTTATTTCTTCTATATCCAAATAATTCTCGATAATATTTTCTTCTGCAGCTTCTAAATCAGCTCTAAGTCTAGAAGTATATGTTGCATTGCTCCCGGGTGAGTCGGGAAAGAGTTTTATTAGGTTGAGGGCTTCTGGAGAATCACCACTAGTCTCAAAAAGTACTTTTTTGTGAGGACTGCGAAAAGGATCATTCGTCGGACTTGCTATTGGAGGGCCTGATGAAAACCCTTTAGCCTGCGCATCGCCCGGGGCCGTTCGTAAAAGAAACTCTTGTTCTTCGACATAATTTGGTTCTCCAAGAGAGTTTTTTGGATAATCTTTAAATTGATTATACCCTAAAGTGGAAATGCGGTTTCCTTCTTCGCCGGCGAGACCAAGGATAACAGCCTCCTGCCCAGCAAGCTGCCCTAGAAATTCTTTGAAATCGTATTCAAATTCAAATACACTTGAAAGGCTAGGGTATAGATTTTTTTGCACTACATTGATAAAGTTTTTATCATTAAAAAGATATATGAAATTTTGATAATTTTTATCAGACATAGTTTAACCACCACCAGCAAATTCAGGGTTCGTCGACGCTGCGGCCGCACTGGATTCTTGTAAAGATTCTGTTATTGATCTTATACCCATAATTTCTGTGCCTCCTATCGCGGTGGCGCCAGATCCTTGAACTGTTGACAGTCCTGAGAAGTTGCCCATGCTGGCCTGCTTTTGTATTTGCTCTTGTTTAAGTTGAAACAAAAGATAGTTATAACCGGTTGTAATAAAATCTTCCATTATGCTAATTCTGTCCCCCCAGGTACTGGTCCTGGATCTTCTGCAGCTATAGGATCGCCATCGGCATTGACTTCAGCTGGGCCAGTGCCTCCTGCAGCCCCAGATGTACCATTCAATGTATTTTCCAATACAAAGTAATTATTTATTAAAGGTAAATTTAACTTATTTACAAGTCTTTTATTAATATAATGAGGGTAGTCATACCGCATTAATCTACAAAGATATTTTTGACCTGAGAACATTTGATCAATTACGTTTTTATTTAGCACAGCCCATCGAGGCGTCTTAATGTTAGTCTCTTCAGTGAGTTCTTTAGGTTGGTCCAAGTCATATCCATCAAAATTTGATGTTTTCTGACTAGACAAATTGCCAGCGATTGTTTGCTTATCGTATCCTTGTAAATATTCTACCCTTACAATGTTTTGATGATTAAACCAAAATAGAGAAAGTAAATATGGATTTATTGTTCCCCCTCTCATGTAACTAAAATCTCCACTACGATAATCTTTAAAAGGATAAGGAGCTAGATGGTTATATGATAAGCTAGCGGCCTGTAAAGGCGGCGGGACGAAAGGCCCGTTGAAACTTTCGAGTATAGTTAGCAGATCTGGAAGCCCTGACAGCCCTGCGCCAGCAAAATTATCAAGCCCTTGTGTATGATACCTAGCATATTCAGCCTTCCCACCGTCGTTTTCCTCACTCCATGGTTTAAAATTTGAGTTAAAGGTAGTTGAGCTTAAGTTAAATGTATCAGCAAATGTAAAAAGCTTTCTATCAATAATGCTCCCTAAAAAGAAATTGTATGTAAAAGGTAGCGATGATTGCGCAGTGATTCCTTGTTGTATAAATTGAGAATTTGAGGCACCTTGGAGTTGTTTAGAACCAACGTTACCACCAGAACTTGCTTTACTTTGATTAATAGCAGGGTCTATGTCACTGTCTATAAAACCGCCACCAAGTTCCTCTTGCAAAGCACCAATTGCAGTTGCTGGGGTTGGAGCAGCAGGACCAGGGGTAATTTCTAATAAATCTTTCGTATAGTCTAAATCTATTATTTCTGGAACTCTAAACCCAAAAGAATTTAACACAGACAGCATATCTTCTTGCAAAGTTACCGCGGTAGATGCTTCTATTGAAGTTGTTTTTAAATTATCTTCAAAAATTTTGTTTTTAAATTTAATAATATTAAAAAATAAAATCTGTGTTTTAACACCTAAAGTGGCGTTGAATGCAGGACTAAAAAGAGTTGCTTTGTTTATAGTTGATTCTGGTAAAAATACACAATACCTTGCAAAATTTGGTGGTATGTTTAGATAACTATATGCAGAATCTTCTACATTGAAATTTGTACTAAGACCCAAAGGTCTGTAAGTTTGTTCTAAAACTGTGCCATCTACATTTTGGAATGGCACTAATTTATAAGCCAAGTACCTACATACTCCTTTATATAGTGGTACTGTTATTGTTGGCAACCCCTCATCTTCGCGACGTCCTTTTGAAAATCCTTGGAGGCCATACGTTACAAATTCTTCTTTCACTATAGAGGGAAGCGTCGAAAACTTCCCTTCAAGCGTAAGAGGAATATTTTTAAGATATCCAGTAAAATCGTAACCATGGTCGTAAACTTCTATTTCATTTTGTTTTGATTTAAAGTATATTTTGGGTTCTGGTGGCGCTATATTAGAAAATATTTTACTTTTGTTCACAGCGTAAACATTTGACTCGGCAGTTCCATCTGATGATTTTAGAGGCTTGGAACCAAAATTATCAAGCGCTATGTTTATTGTTTGTAAAAAATTTTGTAAAAAATTGGTCGCCACTAAAAAATTTGTATCTGTTTCTTGTTTTTTTATTTTATCATAGTAATAGCCGCTTTTATCAAAAGTTGTTAATGATTTGAAATAATTTTGAAAATCCTCAAAGTCATAATTGAAATCATAAATGAATATTTTAAATCCAAAGTCGTTAATTAAATTTAGCGCAGAACTCAAAACTTGTGAATTGGACTCTGAATTAGATCCTACTTCTACAGCGTTAATTGTTGAAAAATTATTATATGGGACACTGGTTATGTTATTCATATCTTTTATAACTAAAGACATTTTTGCGGCAATACTTTTCATAATATTAATTGTGGGGTCAGAATAAGAAATTTCAACACAATATTGTAATTTTGTGGTTTTGTTTGCTTTTCTTTTTCTCTTAAAACAATAATGCATAGATCCAGGATAAGAATAGTCGCCTGAATTGTCTAGATCAAAACCCTGTTTATTAAAAATGGTTTCAATATTTGCCTTTGCCAAATTACCCGGGTCAATTTTTGAAATCTGATTTGTCTTACTTGTATTATCTATACCAAAATACGTTAACGGAGATGACTCACCAGTAACAGTGCATAAAAGTTCTTGAGGGCCATACTCACTGTCAGAACTTTGGAGTGTTCTTTCATATAAAGATAGACTTTCTAACTTAGATAAATTTAATAGATACGCTTCTCCCCCGGGGATTGCTTTTGATTTCTGAAATAGAAACCTGAGCGCGCATTTAGATTCTAATAATTTATATTTATCAATTGAAAATGCTCCATTGATATTGCCTTCGGAGCCTTGGGATAAATAAAAATTACTTACATAAGAAACTGATTTATTATTTTTAAAATCTAAAACATTTGCAGCATCTAGCTTGTATTTTGTCGAGCTTACGTTATTGTTTAATATATTAAAAGCTTTGGTAATGTTTATTAAGTTACTTTCAACCTTTTGTTTAATTCGATTATCAATAATTTTATTGAGAGGTACAATTGAAGGATCTAAAAATGGATGTGGTTTATTTGGTGTATGTATGCTACCGGCCATAAACACTTGACGTTTTGTCATTTCTCCATCGGCATTTAGTCCATCATCTATTTCATGAAGATGCACACCCCCACCCCAAATATCACCGGGATTTCCAAACTTTTTTAGTTTTTTTCTTTCGCCTTCTGTTATATCTGATCGATAAGGTGCAATTGTAAACATTATCCCTTCATTTTGTACCTTACCATCCAATATTACTATTTCAGAAGCTGGTTTTGATATAAAACCAGCCGGGACATTTTCTGAATTTACTGGTTCACCAACCAGTTGATTTCTTATATTCGCAACAAATATGTAAGCTAAAAAATCTGTATTTGTGTTGAACCCAAAGTTTTTGTTAATCAGTATTTCATATAATGACGTGCCATCTGGTAAAGTTTGTACAGATATTTCATCTATATCATTACCGGAGGCTAGCGCATTGTAAGCACCGCCTAAGTTAGTTAGATTTTCTTGACTAGCCATATTTAACATTGCTGGCTGAAATAACTCTCCAAAAGGCATTTTTATTGTAGTTACATAGCCTAAATTAAAGACAGTTGTTAATTGATTTTTAAAAGCTGATGGGTCTTCTAATATTTCTTGGTAAGTGTTTTGACCATCAGCGCCGCCGTCAACATTTTGAAATTGATGTATATATATGTCTACGTATTGGTCTAAACCGGCGTCGAATAATTTTAAAATTTCACTTTCAAAGGCTGAGTTTCTTAAGAATTTCATCGATAATGAAATGTTACAATTGGCTAAAGTCTCACTTGGCTGCAAAGTAGTTTCCGGCGTTAAAAGAGTTGAGGCGCCGCCAACTCCCGGAGTTGCAATTTGACCATAGCCTGTTTTTTTTGTTACAAGAGAGGTTACAGTTTGCTGTGTAGAGTCTAATGTTGCTTTCTTAAGATACAAATTAGGCAATAAATTTTCTGATAGGCTTTTAATAGATATCATTAGCTACAAATATCCTTTGTGTCGTCTTGATCGGCGTAAATATTTTTTGCCTCTGGTGGCCGTATGAAATCTTCACAATCAAATATTTTACTAATATAAAATTGTTTAGACTTATCATCTTGTATTAAAGGACACATTAATCTTTCCGGTATTTCCCCATCTATTAAAATTTCAAAATACTTCTCTGCGGCATTTGAGTTCAATTGACCATTCAAAAGATCACTAGACAATACATCTAAATCTTTATAAAATTGTATTTGACTTAAAGATTCTTTACCACTCACCTCTTGAATTTCAAACAACTCAATATCAAAATTTTCTTCTTCAAAAAAAAGATTTGATTCCTCAATTCTTAATACTATCGCATCACCGATTACATCTACGCTTGCGCCATTTTGAAAACTAAGAGAATCTTCTTCTAATAAAAATGCATCTTCTCCAGTTCGTTGTCCGGCGCCGGCCTGAACAAAATCAGAGGGTCCACCAAATTTTTGAATACCGCCGTATGCATTTAAAAGATTATAAGAACGACTATTTTTAATAACTTGATAAGAGATATTAGCATTTAATTGAGGTATATTTAAAAACTTTTCTCCTAAACTACTTGAAATTGATAAATGATTGACAGAAGAAGATAGCGGAGCTTTAAGAAACGCAACGTTCCATGACGGCGCAAATTCTGTATTTGGATTAGAAAAAGAAATTGAATTTTGCAAAGCTTCTAGTTTTTCAGGTTGATTTTGAACATTGACTAATCCATCGTAAACTGCAGATTCGAAAGCGGGTAATCCATTGATGCCCGCGTAACTATTAAATGATTCTCCAATTATCAAATCGTTTACAGTTGAAATTTCAAAGTGGCGAGTATACTGTGGGATGAATATAGCAGGGTTTTTGCTAGAATAGTTTACTTGTGTTTGAAATCTAGGTGTTTCTTCTTGAATCCTTGGCTCTATTTCACTTTGCACTTCAGAAGATACGCCGGCATATGCGCTATCGTAAATTATATCGTCATCAAAGAAAGCATAAAACACCGGCTGGAGCTTGCCTATGGAGAGAAGATATTTGCCATATGTAGTAAGCTTTAAATCAATTACTTGTTCTTTTGAATCTAAATAACTCATTATTAGTAACTAGTACCTCCACCAGATCCTCCACCACGAGGAAAGCCGCCACCGGATCTAGGGAGAGGGCCAAAGATGCTACCAGGATTTATTCGAACAAAATTTGCTGTGTTTCGCGGCGATGGGCCACTTGTAGGGCTCACATCACTAGCC
>TARA_R100000697_G_scaffold37599_2_pt1 | contig 12451 bp, 23 predicted proteins | sample TARA_R100000697 | Tara Oceans TARA_R100000697 (sample SAMEA2622788) | marine metagenome | biome: marine biome (ENVO:00000447); feature: surface water layer (ENVO:00002042); material: "saline water (ENVO:00002010), including plankton (ENVO:xxxxxxxx)" | depth 5 m
CACGCTAATACTTTCGATTCAAGCAAGCGAAAATCATCACTGCTATCCAAGAGAGACTTTTACACACGCTCTTTTTTTGAATGGAGATCCACGCTATCAGGAATGGGAAGTAGCGGTATCATACAAAGGACCATCGATAATTGGCAGGGGAATGGTTTTTGTAAATCCTTTTCACGAGTCGATAGATTTAGAAAAATGCTTGATAACTTGGGATAACGTGTGGTCGAATTTATCAACAAAAACAGTTCAAAGTTTATATAAAAAATTTATGTCCATAAACATAGATGATTTAATATATCTATTAGATACTGATGGCTTTTGGGGTCCACATGGAAAAGAGACTCTAGACTATAGGCAGAAAAAAAGTCCAAGCTATCAAGCATTTATAAAATCTCTTGATATGAACCAATAAACACACAAACCATAACAACAAAGGAAATAAAATGACATATGAAACAAGAGAAATAATCAGAGCAAGAAGAGAATTAGATAAACTTAATTCGATACCACTACAACAAAAGAAAGAAGCGAAGCAAAAATTTTTTAGCGACCTGACATCATCGCCTTCTTTAATTGTTGAGAGAATATCCTGGCTCTTAGATGGCAACTATGGTTTCGGCCACTATCTCATCTGCAAAGACTGGTTGACAAGGTCCAAAAGATTTAACGTAAACGCTCGTTTATTTCAGTCTATTGGCGCTCTTGAATATCAATGTCCACTAAGACAAGCGAACCAGGTTTATAACATGCTGACAAGCGAACAACAGAAGCAATTGAACCTAATGATAACGACTTTAATTCAACAGCACAAAGAAGAAAGCGAAGAGGAGACAGCATGAAAGACCAAAGGATTAATATGTCTGAGCTTCAATCATTGGTTGACTATCTGAACAAAGAAACAGATAACAAGTTTGGTTTTTCTGTAGCCTATCGAAAAGGAGGCGTAACACTACAGAGAAACGGAATAGATGAATCAAAAAAAATGACTAAGCAGAAATTATTCGACTTCATTCATGGAATGCTGTCTGGGATATGGCTTATTCAAGAGAACACACACGCAACACAAGGACAACACAATGACAGACAGAGAACAAAGAACGCTTGAGAATCTAACCATTGAGATAGAAACCATCGAAGGCTTTCTCTTAAGCATTGAGAGAGACAAGCAAAGGACAACAAAAAAGCAATACCGAAAAGAGAAACGCTTTTTTAAAAATGAATTGTACATAGCAATGAATCGATTCAAACAACTAACACAAAACATCATAACAAAGGACATGAAAAAATCATGACACTACTATTCAATAGACCATTACAAGGACGTACACTATTTCATTTTTCATATGAGTTTTTTGAGGATGACCCAAGTCTAAGGTTTAGACTTTCGATTCATATCTTTAAAGCATCATTAACAATCTTAATTTAACAAAGGACACAATCAAATGAGACACACCACAACAGAAACACATAAGCTAATGATTGACTTGATAGACGGTATTCGACGTTCACCAGGTTTATCGCCAGGAGTAAAGCACAGAGCTCAGAAGTTAAGGGAACAGCTCGACGGTATGGGATACACAGATGGAGTCTATGAGATAGGAGACCTTCATGAGATAGCTGAACAATCTATCTGCGACCAAGGGTTAGAGCCACCAAGAAGGCATGTCAACAAACATACGGCTAACTGTCCTCCAGATTTGGACCATGCACATGCACTATCGGAGATGGCGAACCATGTAATTGAGCCGACCACATGGGATGAAATAGAAAACGATATCATTCCGCAGGCGGTAAAAGATCATGTTGATTGGCTTGTTGCAAATGCTTTTGATGAATCGAAAAGGATATAACAATGAACCCTTATATCAAAAAAATAAACGAGTTAGATTTAAAAGTCATTAGGCAGCAAGCAGAGATAGAAAAGCTTAGAAAGTTACTTAGTCCAAGACAGAAACGCATAGCCGAGAATAAAATCATACCAATAGATCAGCATCCATTCAGACGATTCATTCATTGCATTGTCAATCATTGCGCTGATAGGTTCAAGGTTCCTACATACATGTTTGAACGTCAAGGCAAAGACCATAGGGTTAGCAGAGCAAGGCAAACGGCATGGTATCTAATGAAGCTGCACGAAGATAGGATACAGTTAACAGAGATGGGTCGTTTTTTTGGTCGCAACTGGTCAACGGTAGCATCTGGAATAAGACGGGTTGAATCTGTAGTGACCAAGCACAGACAAGGCATAGCCTTAACCAATGATGAGCTAAGACAGATAGAAACTATTCATTCATTTGGGCGTTGACAATGACAGAGCAATCATTTAAATTACACTGGGATGGTTTCGCTACCGCCATCCTACTATGCATGTATATTTTTGCTGCATGGTTTTTTTTGGAAGCAATCACACACACAATAGGACAATAAAATGGAACAAGAAAATAAATTAGTACCGCCAAGCACACCAACAATCGAAGAAGAACCAAAGAAGCGAACAGTTATAAAGTTTGAATCTGATACGGTAGATTATGTCATTGTTGGCGCAATCTGTAACGCTCTTGTTGATCTTGACTGTAGCAACATTCAGATAACAGCAAGCACAATCTATAACAATATCAGTATTGTCTTCGATGATTAGACATTATCGTCTTCAAGGTCAACCTATTGCATTGCCAAGACAGCGATTCACCAGGACAGGAAGAAGCTATAAGCCTGCTGCATATATGAAGCAGAAAGAAGCAGACGTTTTTATCTTGCGATCGTCACATCTTGGTGATGCGATAGGACAGCCTATCAAAATGGTCATAGAGTTTTTTCATAAAAGACCCAAGCGACTGATGGCAAAGAAATACAGTGAACACCCTATAAATAAGCAGACGAGACCGGACATAGATAACTTGGCGAAACATATATTAGATTGTATGCAATCGGCTAACGTCATTAAGGATGATGGTCTCGTATGGCATCTTACTTGCATCGATATGTACTGTGCCAAGGGTGAAGAGCCACACACATTAATCACAATAAGGACAACCAATGAGTAAATCAGGACAAAGATATCTGGATGAGTTTGGATATGATGATGGACTAAGTGAAGGCTACGCGTCGCCCTATGACATAGCAACGGATCATCCTAACTGGCATCATACAATGGGCGTAGCCTTTCATGCTCTCCACATGGTCATGACCGAACAGGATGGCCTTGACGATACGCATACATTCAGAGAAATACATAATGCAGCTATTGAGCTGAGCGTTGAATCTATTATGAATGAATCGCTAATAACAAAGGATAAAGCGTACATAGCGTTAGGCTATCCAGTAGAAGACATGCCTAAGGACATGTTCGACGATGACTTTCCACTACCATTTTAAGGAGCATAACAATGGACATCATTAAGAAAGAGAAGGGCGGAACGTATGAAGGCAAGCCAAGAGCGCAGAAGACTTCGAGCATCTCCACCAGAATAACAACAGACCAAGCACAAGCAATCGAGCAAGCTTGTCAAGACAACCAATGTACAAAGTCAACGCTTCTATATTCAATTATAGAAGACTGGCGAACCAAATAAAAAAGGGTAGGACATGGCTGCTCGGCTAATGTCCTACCCTTTACACACACAACAAAAGGAACGTGTTGCATCATGTACGTATCACACAAACAAAGGACTATCAAGTTGAACGGATTATTTACACCAATACCCCAGGGTCTACGATATACATTTATAGATATGGAAAGACAAGCATCTGATATTGAGTGCTTTTACTGGACCATAACGCAGCTAAGACAAGGCAAGACACTAAGCATTAGGGTCATTTCAAGAGCATGTAAAATAAGCAGACATAAGGCCAGAAAGATACTCGAAGAAAGCCAAAAATTAATCGGCCAGGAGTCAGCCAGTGAACGGCCAGTGAACGTCCAGCAATCGGCCAGGAGCAAGGGACCAGTACGTCTTTCAATAGTTGAAACCGACCAGCAATCGGCCAGTAATCAGCCAGTGAACGGCCAGGAGTCAGACAACATAATACTAAAGAGTAAGAGTAAGAGTAAAGATATAATTAATTATACAAAAAAACCATTAGGAAAAAGATGCAAGCCAGAACTGGTTACCAAGCGGGTTGGTGAAGTATGGAATCATTGGTATTCATTCAATGAAAAGACAAGAACGGTTAATGGAGAATGTGCAAGGGTTATCAGAACAGCATTAAAGAATAACTACACAGTAGATGAGCTAAAGCTGATTGTATCCTGGGCAATGGAAAGCGAAGATTACAAATGGCAAAGAGAGAACGGCTACCAGTATTGCAAAAACTTCATGAACCTGGAGAAGATAGATGGTAACCATGAGAAAGCACAAGATTGGAGCGAATCCGTAAACGCCCCAAATCAGGACGATAACAGGTCTTTCATTGACAAGGCATATGATGCCCTAAGTGATTGGCGATATGGCCCAAATGGGTATCTCTTGCCCAAGTATGGTGGAGAGTATAGACCAGCAGGAGATTACTAATGGCTCATCCAATGACAATAGAAGAAAGTCTTCGTGAGTTTGTAACCAATTGGGGACGTGGCCAGGAGCATGTAAACAAGCTGTTACCTTTATGGCTTTATGAGTTTGCACAAACACCAGACAAGGTTTTATCTGGAGCCATTCGCAGACTAATGAGAGAATCTACTGCTTCATTCATCCCACCATTGGGAGTCGTTAGGGATTATGTATTGGCAGAGAACAACGGAAGCGTAGGTATCAAGTCATACAACAAATGCAATGACTGTAACCAGCATGGAATGAGATGGATTGCCATTCACTACAATGAAGCGCCTAAATCATTTGGTCGTCATTATGGTCAACCATTCTGTTATCACTTTACATGTGCATGCTCTTGTGATTTGGGAAAGGCTAAGAAAGAAACGACGATAGAAACCATTGTAAACAATTTGGATAATGCAATGGCGAGACATAACCGCATTAGATATTATTATATCAATGGAGATGGAAAGCCATTAACATCACAAGAGTCTACATTGGAGGAGACATGGCAACAGAACCAGGAGCTGATTCAATTCCACGGGGTCAACCCCTACAGAAAAATAATCTCTCGACTATTGCAGGAGCCCATAATGTAGACGGTATCATATATCTAATGCTTGTACCGTTTGGTACTAACTCCCCACATATGGTGTTCTTTCAAGAAACACATCCAATATGGGAGGATATAACTAATCAACTGGGTATGGATGATCCTGGCCTAATCATTCATTCTCCAAACCTACTAATGGGCCATGAGATAAACATATACACATACTTGAAGGAACAATACTATGACCATGCAGCCTACTATGAATAAGACAGATCGCATCGTTAAGATCGCAGAAGTAAACGGACATATCTATGTCGATGGTGGTTTCCATCCTCATTTTCAAGACGATATCAAAGCAAACTTAGATGCACAATTCCACAAAGAAAAGAAGATATGGTATGTCAAAGCAGACAGAGCAGCTGAACTGGATGCATTAATAGATACATACTTTCCAAGTGCTACCATCGAAGACCATAGAAAGAAAGAACCAATGACCAAACAAAAAGATGAAGAAGAAAACCTGATCCAAATGATGAAAAGCCAAGGCTTCATCGTCAACCTAAAGGGTAAAAACTATGTATTGTTTTCTGGTCTACTTCACTTAGCTCATTTGAATGGGCTTGAATCAATAGAGACTGATAGCATAGTCCTAAATACAGAGAAGCAAACAGCAGTATTTATAGCTACCGTCAAGGGACCAAGAGGTACTTACAACGGACATGGAGATGCAAGCCCACAAAATGTTTCTAAGATGATGGTCCCATCTTATATTCGAATGGCTGAAACCAGAGCAGTAGCCAGAGCATTGCGTTTCTATTTGGGTATGGGCATGACCTGTCGCGAAGAACTACCAGGTTAGTATTTTTTCTTAGCTGTCTTCTTAGACTTCTTAAATGCCTTGGCAGTAGGCGCACCCTTACTGCCAGGCTTTCTCATTTTCTCTCCAGAGCCTTTCTTAATACGCTTTCTCTTAGCATGTATATTTGCGTATAATCCTTTTTTACCTGGCATTATTTACCTACCTTTTTCATTGCTATTTTATGAGCTGCACCAAATGTTTTTCCTGATAACATAAGTTTTTTCATTTGTGACATATGTTTTTTTGTATGATGAACGCTATGTTTTTTCAATGTATTTTTTTGTCGTTCAGTTAAAGTCTTTTTTTTCGATGTTCTTTTTTTTATAGGCATGGTTATCTCCTTGATTTAGAACCTGAACAAGACCAACGCTTACGACTTAATCTTAATGGTGAGTTGGGGTTCTTAGCAGCTTTAGGGTGCTTCTTCATCTGACCAGCAGAACGAGCGCAATAGCTATCACCCTTCTTAGTACCTGGTTTAACCTTGGCTCCTTTCTGGCCATAGCGTACGGTCTTAGTCCTACCTGTTTTTGCATTACGTATCACTTTTTTCTTAGCTTTTTTCATAGTAATCCTAAAAAAAATATCAAGGGATTCTCCGCACCGAGCGGTTTTTGTTATGTTTTTTTATTTACAATTTGTAATGTTTTCCTGAGCTCATCTAACTCACCAGGATTGTAGTTACCTTTATCTAATAACCTACCATAGATTGTATTTAATACAAACTTACCTGCATTTACACGCGCTTGATCCGAACCCTTTTTATCCATTAAGACATGACCCAAAGCATTAATAGATGGCGTTAACAAACGTGCCAAGTGCATGTCTACATCTTCTGGCGTTAGCTCTGTAACAGTATCAACCGATGGCATAATCTGTACTTCATATTCATCATAGTACTTTACAAACTGTGGCTTCTTTAACCAGTTAGTAATCGTATTAAAATGTACACCAACTGCTTTAGCTGTACGCGCTTTGCTATAGCCTTCCTTTAATAGCTGTGCTGCTTGTAGCTGTGCAACAGACAACCCAGTGTTAAAGTCTATAATATCTTTCTTAGTCTTCTTAAGATCTTCACTACGCTTTTTAGCTTTTTCTTTGTATTTGCTCATGTAAAGCTAACCGTCATCTGGCCTCGCTTCTGCCATACACCATCATCTTTATTGCCAATGTGAAACATAAACCGATGTGTCTCATCGAAATATCCCATAGATGTTATGCCAATCACTTTAACATCAAGCTTGCTTAACTTCTTATCTACACTGTCTCGTATTGCATCAGTCTTAGATATGTCTTCGCTGTGCTGTACGGTTTTATTAAACTTAACTGTGTGTTCTTTAGAATCTATAGTAACCTTGCTGGCTTTAAATGCTGTACGCATTACAATCTCCTATCAAAATATTCAAGACATGCTTTTTGTTGATCAACATCCTTGTGCTTACAGACTAACATGATTGCGGTCTTATTGTTTACATTGCTTATATCTTCGCATTCATCACCACTTGTCTTACTGTCTATGCCTCGCGTAGTCATGCGGCAATAAAGCTCTCTACATAAGCCGTAGCTGTGTTCTTTAATAAACTCTGTTGAGCATGGAACTTCTAATATATCTGTAGCCGTAAGATTTTTTTGTACTTCTATTTGTTCTTTGGCTACTTCTTCTCTAACAATTACAGGAGGAGGTGGTGGTTTAAGCCAATGGAATATAGCACTGCCACCTACACCAGAACCTGTTCCAATTAATAACCATCCCCACCATTCCATTTTAAACCTCATGTTTTACTTGCTTCTAATTTAACAAGCTCTTTTAACTGGAACTCTTTCATTTGATCTTTCAATGTGTCTACACTTTGACCCATCAATTCAACTTCTTTCTTTAAACTATTTTGATTGTTTATTAAAAAATCTATTTTATCAACTATAGAGTTACGCATAGTTTCTGACTTTAGCCTTAGCTCATCTATGACTTTATCGTATCGAGTACGCAATTGATCTTCACGCTTTAATGATTTTTCTTCTTGCATATCTTGCGTCTGACGAGCATCAGATAAAATCTTATCTAACTTAGCATCAAGTTTATTATTCTTTGCAATTAAATATACAGAAAATAAACCCAATGGCCCTGCATTCATTAACAAATCATATACTGTTGCATCCATTACACACCTCAATAAATGGCAGGGAAGGCAACCCTTCCCCACCAACATTATACATTATGCAATATATGAAATTATAATAGCATCATTAGCTAACAAACCACCACCAAAAGTGATTCGGGCAACACCACCTGTACCACCAGTACGAGCTACAGTAAACTCATCAGAATCAGCAGCAGAACCACCAAGCGCAGTCATATTACGCAATGCCAAACCATTCTTAGTAATATGCACGCCAGAATCCCAATTGGTTTCAATTGCTCGCGCTAAATCAATTTGTGTTTGCGTAGCAGTAGCTTGCACACCTTCAACGTATGGTCGGAAGCTTACTTTACCAATAGACACACCACTGTTTTTAAGTTGCAATGCATCACCAATAACTTCAATAGTTGTGTCATCAACATTAGCATTTAGGGTTACAGTACCACCAAGGGTAACTGCACCACCGCCAGCTAAACCAGAACCAGCAGTAACAGTTAAGTTTTTAGCTGTAATGGTTCCACCTGATGCATTAAAATGTGTACTGTCAAACTGAGCAACACCTTTCTGTGAAGTAGATGCATCTTGCGCACTATAAGTAATGGTTCCAGAAGACTCAGCTACTAAGATAGCACCGCTTCCAGCATAGGTAATAGTACCACCAAGCGCAATACCAGTAGAATCACCACCAGCAGCAACAGTAATGCTACTATTGCTAAGCTTACCATTGCTAATGCTGCCAGCCAACATAACGTCAGTTACTCCACCAGCATTAATTTTTAAACCAGAATCATTTGTAAGACTTGATCCACTTAACTGTACAGCAGAACCTGATACTTTATCAGCACCTGTAATTTGTAAAAGCTTACTATCAGCTATGCCACCAGCTAAATCAGCATTAAGAATAGATCCAGTAAGGGAAAGTTTGCTATAGGCAATAGCTGCACTATTTGAAATCTGTGCATCACCTAAACTTGCATCTGCAACTTTAATACCAGATGCAGTAATGTTAATAGTACTACCATTAGGAATAGCAGATAAAGTATTGCCACTTTTACTTAAACCATTACCAGCAGTAATAACACCTTGACTTGTAAACTGAGCAAATGCAATATCAGTTGTACCAAGACTTACAGAGTCATTTGTACATACCCAACCAGTATCAGCGTATTGTGTACCTGCTCTAACAAATACAGCAGCACCAGGAAACTCAGAACCAGCATCCATATCAGTGCTTCGTGTCATTGCAGATGCAGCACCATTAAAAATATAAATACCATTTTGCTTAGCATCAGTTTGGTCAGCTAACAAAACTCTATTACCATTTGCTAATGATACACCATTAATAGATGCACCAGGGCTTGATAAATTTACATTAGATACTGATCTTGTTGCAACACTATCTTTCCAATGTAAACCAGCAGCAACGCTATCTAAATCTTTTTTAGTTACAATATCATTATTATTAACAGCACTACCTGCCCATTGTAATGATATAGAACTACCAAAATGATAGTTACCTGCCGTTAAATTTAGATTTGATGGGCTTATAGCACCCGTTTTTATTTGTGATCCCGATATTTGTACAGCCATTATTTACTCCAGTGTTAGCCGCGTTTATAATCCACCACCAAACTGTCATTGTTTGCTGGTGTCACACTTAAGGTGAATGTTTTAACCGTAGACTCCGATATAGATACGGCTCTCATTCGCAATCCATTCCAGAATATTCTAAGAGAACCTGACCTGTACACCTCGGGCATCGTAAAGGTTTGAGTAGTGCCGTCACACTGTGGAGTTAAATCGACTGTAAAAGTCTCATTAGATAGAGTCCCGCCTGAAGGACCATAGACATTGTTGATCGCCATAAATCATCTACTGCTCGTAGGTAATAGTTACACTATCAACAATAGCAGTACCGGTATTTGTTTTGCAAAATACATATACGACAGCAGGTACTAATGCAACATCAACATCTGCTTTATAATCTGCTGTTCCACTTGTAGCGGTTGTAACACCAGGTGCAATGCTGCTAATCGTATCAGTGATAACACAACTATCACCAGTAATATCGCGAGTAATACGCATTGTTAAAGATGTAGGCAATCCACCGCCACCAGCAGCAGCAGTTAAAGATTTTAATTGCACTGTAATTCCTGATATGCGTGCAAGTATGTTTCCACCTGGGTTTAAATCAAGTGTTGAAAACTTATCTGCATCATACCCATCTAAGATATTAACGTCTGTTGTATCTGATGCATTTCTATATGATCTATGTATTAGCATTGTGACCTTCCTATTTATTTTCACCTAAACTATATTTATTCATTTCAGTTTGTGCTTTACGTAATAACCTATTTAGATTTTGATCTATTTGTTGTTGATCTTTACTAAGAGGTATTCTTCTTTGTATACCCATAAATTGTAACATAGGATCACCAGCAGAAAATTCACCAAAATCTGTTCCAGGAGACAATGGTGTTTCTAAATCTAATCCAAACTTTTCACCGATCTCTATATCACCAGCCATTAATCCACCTGCACTGCTATATAGCATTCTTTTTAATCCCAATAAATATACAACCATCATCATAGATTCAGCGGCTAATTGAGATTTTTTATTTCTATATCTAAACTGTGCAAACTCAGGAAAATCTTTAACATTACCTGTATATCTGTTTACTTTATATGTAGGTCTATCTAACTTTCGATCTTCTAAATCAACAATTTCCATAGGAAACATTTCTTGTATTGTATCTAAGTTGTTGGTATTTCTTGCCCAATATAAAAGTTTATCAGGAACACGAGAGCCTTGATTATCCAATTTGTTAGCTGATTTAATCATCTTTAATATAAATTCTAATGATGGAGAATAGTCACTATCACTTAATAATTTACTTGTTGTTTCAATTAGTTTGTCATTATCGATATTAACTAAAGATTCAAAAGCATCTGATACAATCAATGCGCTTTCTAATGCTGGCATATATGAGCTGGCAAAACCAAAGTATTTGTCTCCAATTTTTTCTTTACTTATCTTTTTCCATATTGGAAGAATACGCATCTTGTGTTCATCACTTGTGGTATACCAAGCATTTGCTTCTCTAAGCCGTGCATTATTCCCACGTATCCAACCTAATAACAAGTTTGGTTTATCTTCTTTAATGCTTCGATATGCAAAATTTATTGCTGTTTTCAAATTTTCTAATCTAAAAGTAACAAACAAAAATAAACGACTTAACGCTGTCTTTACATCTCGATTTAATGAGCCATAATTAAAAATAGAACGATTTGCTAATGTTGCAGCTTCTCTGGCTGTTCTACCATCAGCTAAACCACCTAAGAAAATTGTTTCACGTACTTGTTTATCAACAAAATTATTAAGTCTATACCAAATATTTTTATACCTGGGATCTGCATACTTAGACCAAAAGTTTTTTACTTTACCTTTAGGCATACCAGATACAGTCATTCCAATATCTCTAAATATTTGCTCTGCTGCTGTATCGCTTAAAATAACAGACTCTCTACTGGCCCCAAGATTGTATTTTCCTAAAAGATATTTTAATTCTGCACTCGTATACTTGCGACCCATTTTGCTAATTAATACAACTTCATCATCTGGTGCAACCTTTAACTTTTTATATGTATTAAACGGTGTTTTTAAAGATCTAATCGCACCTTTAGAGCCAATTGTTTGTGCAACAATAAAAGACATTGACAATATATTAGTAAGCATATGATCAATGTTTGGTATTGGCGCATGACCACCAAGCAATCCACCTTGACTAATACGCCGCACTGAATCCATTGTATTGCTTAACCATTTTTTTAATGACCGTTGATCAGCTGGGGTAAGGTTATCAAAATACGTATCCATTTTGCCATATGACAATAGATCTTCTAACTGTGCAAATTGTTTATTAAACTCTGGCCCATATACAATCACATTATCTGTGCCAGTAACTCGTTTAAACATTGGAATGTCACGTTTTAATCGTGCTATCTTTAAAGCCTTATCTATAAAATTACCTTGCATTGCATTGGATGCTTTTAATTCACCTTTTAACATGTCAATAACAGCACCATGCGCATCTAATGCTAATGATTTGTTTAAGTTGTTTAAGCCTAAAAATTGATCTTGTATTTCATTAAACAACTCTGGTATATCTTCTGCTGGTATGTCTGCTTTTTTTGCTGCTTTATTAAAAGCAATGTTCATAGCTCGTACTGAATCACCTGAAATCATATTGGCTCTATGCAATAGAGAATCAACATTAGTATCCGTGCTGCCATGCCTAATCATGCTACCTAAAGCCCATCGCATCATCTCTAATCTTTCAGTTGTTGATACACGCGCAACACTATTTATATG
>TARA_R100000697_G_scaffold87063_1_pt1 | contig 12222 bp, 8 predicted proteins | sample TARA_R100000697 | Tara Oceans TARA_R100000697 (sample SAMEA2622788) | marine metagenome | biome: marine biome (ENVO:00000447); feature: surface water layer (ENVO:00002042); material: "saline water (ENVO:00002010), including plankton (ENVO:xxxxxxxx)" | depth 5 m
AGCAAATTGCCCTTGAAATCGACCGCGAAATCCTTGCAGACCTTGTCAACGAAGCAACTGCTGACACTCGCTATTGGGCTCGTGCTCCAGGTCTCTTTGTAGATTCCAACGGTGCCGAGATTGGTGCTTCTACTAAGGCTCCTGATTTCACTGGTACTGTTAGTGAGTGGTATGAAACTCTCGTTGAAACTATCAATGATGTTTCTGCACAAATTCACCGCAAAACTCTGCGTGGTGGTGCTAACTTTGTTGTCTGCGGACCTGAAGTTGCCAACATCCTTGAGTTTACTGCCGGTTTCCGTGCCTCTGTCACTCACGATGACGAGACAGGTTCTATCGGTGCGGTACAAGTAGGCTCGCTGAGCAAGAAGTTTGATGTCATTGTTGACCCATACTTCCTTCGCAACGTGTTGCTTGTTGGACGTCGCGGTAACTCTTTCCTTGAAAGCGGTTACGTGTATGCGCCATATGTACCACTGCAAACTACTCCTACAATCTTCGGACCTGAAGACTTCGTACCACGTAAGGGTGTCATGACCCGTTACGCGAAGAAGATGGTTCGTCCAGATATGTACGGATTAGTCATTGTACGTGGCCTCTTGGGCGAATCTGGCAGCTGATAGCTGGATAGTCCACAATTAAAAACCTCCCTTGTTATTCAAGGGGGGTTTTTGTTTTTTAAGGTAAAAACTTTAAAATATCGATCCCTCAAAATTTTTCGCCGGCAATTTTTTGAGATTTTCGTTTTTTAGTTTTTTGTACTATTTATTACAACACCAATACATAGGAGAATTGTCATGGGTAAAAAATGGAAAAAGATTTGGCTTTATCGTAAGAAAAATGAAAAAGCTGTAGCTGCTGAAGAAAAACCAGTTGTAGTTGAAACAAAAACATCATCTACTGAGTCAGAGTCAACCGACGCTAAGGCTAAAACATTACCAAAGAAATCAGCGACAAAAGCACAATCAAAGTCTGTTGTCAAAGAAAAAACAAAAACAAAAAAAGCTTCTTCTAAAAAGTAAATTATAAATTAGTATACTTATTATAATCCCCCTGTACGTCTTAGGGGGATTTTGTTTTTCGTTTTACTATTTATGTTAGGAGGCGAAAATGAATGCCAACAAACCTTTCTCCAAGATCACAAACAAGCGCAATTGTGCTAACTTCTACAGGCAGCACCGATTTGGTTGCTGCAGCCTGTCCTATAGGGACATACACCGGGTCAGCTGATTTTATTAGCGGCGCATCCGCTCAAGTTTCATATGTTTTTAAAAAATTGGGCGGTGATGTAGTAGATATTGAAATAACACCGGACAATGTTTATGCTTCATATGAAGAAGCTGTCCTTGAGTATTCTTACATTGTTAACATGCATCAAGGTAAAAATGTTCTCTCAACTGTTTTAGGTTCACCAACCGGAACATTTGATCACCAAGGTGCTTTAAAATCAGGACCTTCAGGTAGTAATACTAAATATCCAAGATTTAGTTTGGGCTATTCCCAGCGCGTCGGCGATGGAGCTGCAACAGCTGCTGGGTTTGGTGGCATTGTACCTCAGTATTCAGCGTCTTTTAGAACAGTACAAGACGTGCAGGATTACGATATACAATCTATAATTCAAAGTGCGTCTAATTCTGGTGTTGATCAGGCCGGCCGTAGTGTGGATTACGCTGGGAAGGTTGACAACAGTAGAGTAAGAGTTACTAAAGTTTTTTATCGTTCACCACGTGCAATGTGGCGCTTTTATGGCTATTATGGTGGTGTAGGTGTGGTTGGCAACTATTCAACGTATGGACAATTTGCAGATGACTCTACATTTGAAGTGATTCCAACCTGGCAAAATAAAATGCAAGCGATTATGTATGAAGATTCAATTTATACACGCACTTCTCATTATTCATACGAGTTGTTAGATAACCATATTAGATTATACCCAACACCAAGTAATTTTGGTTTTGATCCTACCGATGAAATATGGTTTAGATTTTATATTGATTTGCAACCATTTGAAACTGGTTCTTACAACTCTGGCGTTGAGGGTGTGAACAATATCAATACTGTTCCATTTGATAATATTCCATTTACTAACATAAACTCAATGGGACAACAATGGATTAGAAAATATTCATTAGCACTTTGTAAAGAAATGTTGGGGCAAATCCGCGGCAAATTTACTACTATGCCCATCCCAGGCGAATCTGTGACATTAAATCATAGTGAATTACTTTCTCAAGCAAAGGAAGAACAACAACAATTAAAAGATAAACTAATGGAAATGCTCAAAGAAATTGAGTACCCAGAATTAGCTAAGAAAGATCAAGAACTTTCAGATGCGTCTACCAATGTTCTTAAAATTAGTCCTCTTGGGATTTATGTGGGGTAATATAAATGAGTGATCAATGGAAAAACCCAGATGCACCACCACCCCCGCTTTTTTTAGGTAAAAAAGAGCGAGACCTTGTTAAACAAGTGAACGACGAGCTTGTTGAAAAGATAATTGGTCAGCAAATTTTGTATTATCCAATTGATATGCAAACCACAAATTTTCATGATATGTACGGCGAAGCTGTTCAAAAAACTTTTTTGGCGCCAATTCGTGTATATGCGCTCGTCACTTTTAATGAAGAGTCAACAAACTATCTTGAAGGCTTTGGAATTGATAAAATATCACAAATTACAGTAAATTTTCATAAAAGACGCTTAGAGGAAGATCAAGACACGTTTGTTCGCGAAGGAGATTTTATTTTATACGGTGATATTTACTATGAAATTGTGAAATTGTCACAACCAAGAAAATTGTTTGGCCAAGTTGATCAAACATTTGAAATTAGTGCTACTTGTAAACGCGCAAGAAAGGGGTTATTTGATGCTTCCTGACAACTTTGATTTTGCTTTACTGCCAGAGGGCTCTAGCCAGTACACGCTTGAAGAAATAGGAATGTTTTCATCTACGATTGAAGATATTGATTATGTGATTACGTCATGGTTAAAGAAAGACCTTGATCTTTTTTGTAATACGAACGAAGGAAGGGTCCAGGTGCCTGTTTTATGGCAAGTCCCTGAAAGAGCATATCAAATTAAAAATGAAAAAGATTTACGAGATAGCAATAATACATTAAAACTACCGCTTATCAGTATTGAACGCACAGGAATAGTCAAGGATCCAGAAAAAAAGGGCTCTTTTCAAGCGCATACATATTCTAAAGATAAAAATGGCAGATCCGGTAGATTTATTATTGCGAAACAAATAGTTCCTGATAAAACACAAAATTTTGCCATAGCTTCAGGAACTAGAACCAATACAGAGGGGGTACAACAACAATTTTATCCCAGAAATAACAAAAAAATAGTAATTAGAACCTTGTCAATTCCAATACCCGTATATATTAACGTGCAATACAAAGTTAAATTGAAAACCGAATATCAACAAAACATGAATGAACTTTTAACTCCGTTTATCAGTCGCACCGGCCAAATTAATGCATTTTCACTACGTAGAAACGGTCATATTTACGAAGTATTCATTGACCAAAACTTTACACATAACAATAACTTAGCTAATTTAAATGAAGACATTAGAGAATTTAATACTGAAATTACACTAAGAGTTTTAGGCTATTTAATTGGCGAAGGTCCAAATGATGACCGTCCATTAGTGCGTGTTGATGAAAACGTTGTTGAATATGTTTTTCCAAAAGAATCAACTGTTCCAGACGGTTTTATTGACTTTTAAAACACTTCAGGACATGAACTACTGTTTTTCTTGGTTCTGTAATATCCTTTTGAAATCCAAAATACTATTTAAAGTATGATTGATGACATCAATTAATACAAAATTGTAAAGAGGGTTTTATAACATGTCAGTTAAAAGTTTTAAGTTTGTATCTCCCGGAGTGTTTATCAACGAGATTGATAATTCGTTCCGTCCCAGATCTTCTCAGGAAATTGGTCCTGTGGTCATTGGCCGCTCCACTAGAGGTTTAGCATTACAGCCAATTAAGGTTCAATCCTACTCAGAATTTGTTGAGGTTTTTGGCGAAACAGTGCCAGGAGGTGCAGGCGACGACGTTGCTCGTAATGGTAATTTTACCTCCCCAATGTATGGAACATATGCTTCCAAAGCTTTCTTGGCAGCTAATGTTGCCCCTCTTACTTATATTAGATTATTGGGTGCTGAACACCCACAAGCAGATTCAGACGGCAAGGCCGGCTGGGACACAACAAACGCACCAAATGCAACTGAAGTTAAGTCCAATGGTGGTGCATATGGATTGTTTGTTTTTCCTAATTTTACATTTTCCACCGGAAATAGCACCGATGGCGTCAACGTCACCGCACCGACTGGCAACGGGCACTTAGCTGCAATTTGGTATTGCAACTCAGGATCACAAATTCAGCTGTCAGGAGTTTTTGCTAACGAAGAAGAGCCCCAATCGGCTTCAGGCCAAGAGCCTCATCACGGTTTAGGTGTTGGTAAACTTTTGAAAGTTGACACCGACAATTTATTTAAAGTTAAAATTGCAACCGCTGGTGGCACTTATGATGAAGTAATTAAATTTGGATTCGATGACAATTTAGATTCCTACATTAGAGATAAATTTAATACAAATCCATCTTTAACAAGCACCGCTGGTACATATTATAATTCTGCTGCTCACAAACCCTATTGGCTTGGTGAAACGTTTGAACAATTCTTAAGAGATAATAGTGTAGTTGCTCCAGGTAATACTGGTTTGTATGGTGCGATTTATCCTCTTACTCTTTCGGGTTCAACCACAATTGGTCCTCACGAAAGACGACTTCCATCGCAAGAAGCTAGAGCCGGCTGGTTTATCGGCCAAGACTTAACTCTTAATCATGACGACTTTGATGCCGCGCTACAACAAAAACTTTTCCGCCTGATCGGCCGCGGTCATGGTGAATGGTTGCAGAAAAATTGCAAGGTTTCAATTGAAAAAATTAGGCAATCTAAAACAACCACATCCGACTACGGGACATTCTCTGTTGTTATTAGGCAGCTTCAAGACACTGACAATAAAGTAATTGTTTTAGAACGCTTCGATAATTGTACTCTTGATCCAACGTCTCCAAATTATATTGCACGCAAGATTGGTGATGTATATCATGAGTGGAACAACCAAGAGCGCCAGTTAAAGCGTTACGGCTCCTACCCAAATCAATCGAAATATGTTTACGTTGACATGAACACAGAAGTTGATTCTGGTGTCACCAATGCTAAATTGCTTCCATTTGGGTACTTCGGACCTCCAAGGTATGCCACAGTTAATTTTGTTAGTAGTTCTGGCACCCCCACAAAACCACCAACCGCGGGCATGATTGGTCTGACTTCAGGAGCGTTTGGCAGCTGTCTTGAACAGCCGGTTGCTCAACGTTTAAGCGGTCAGTTCCCATTTCTTGCTGTATCGTTGACCTCATCAGCAACATCCGCATCCTTTGTGTTCCCAACAGACAGATTACGCAACAAAGGATCAGATGGCGGACTTTCAGATCAATTAAATGCGTATTATGGTTTCTCTAACACACGTACAGCAGCCAGCAGCCGTCATGATGATAGTGTTGCAGACATGCATGCAATGTTAGATGATCGTCTTGGCCAAAGTGTTGATCCAACCTCGTCCCCACCAACCGGCGTACAGGGATTTGGCTATGTGTTCACCCTTAATGACATTAAGGCAACAACCAGTGGTGCAAATAACTTGTTTTTCTATGAATCTGGCTCATATAAGAATAACACATCATTTTCAAAAGATTCTTATGAAACTTTACTAAATGCACGAGTTAATAGATTTACCGCGCCATTCCACAGTGGTTATGATGGACTAAACGTTAAGGTTCCAGATCCGTTCGCAAATACACTAATGGATTCTAGTACGACCGAAACTAACAGTTCTGCTCATTTTACTGTCAAAAGGGCAATTGACACAGTTGCTGACCCAGAATCAGTTGACATGAATTTGTTAACAGTGCCTGGACTTACCGCTGATGCATTAACAGTGCATGCAACGAATGTGTGTGAAGATAGAGGCGATGCCATGGCCCTTATTGATTTGCCAGGTGTTTATAGTCCAAATCATGAATCCTATAGCTCTACATTTTCTGGAAGACTTGGTTCCGGCGCTGAAAGCGTTGCAAATACTCTTAAAAATAGAAGACTTGACACATCTTATGGTGCCACCTTTTATCCATGGGTGCAAACTCTTGATGAAACAACAAGCCAACTGGTTTGGATTCCACCAAGTGTCGCAATGTTGGGTGTACTAGCCTCTTCTCAAGCACGCTCACACCTGTGGTTTGCGCCGGCTGGATTCAACCGCGGAGGCCTTTCTGACGGGGCAGCTGGAATTCCAATTACCAGTGTTACTGAAAAACTTACTTCTAAAGATCGCGATACGCTCTACGATGCTAAGATTAATCCTATCGCCTCATTCCCATCTACCGGGCTTGTGGTATTTGGACAGAAAACGCTCCAAGAGAGAGCATCTGCCCTTGATAGAATTAATGTTCGCAGACTGGTTATTTTCTTAAAGAAACAAATTTCAATCTTGTCAACACAAGTGCTGTTTGAACAGAATGTTCAGACAACTTGGAACCGCTTTAAGGGTCTTGTTGAGCCATTCTTAGCCAATGTAAAGGTTCAGTTTGGTATTACAGATTATCGTTTGATTCTTGATGAAACAACTACGACCCCTGACTTGGTTGATCAAAACATATTATATGCTAAGATTATGATCAAGCCAGCGCGCGCCATTGAATACATTGCAATTGATTTTGTAGTAGCTTCCTCTGGTGCATCATTTGAAGACTAATAAAGTCGCGGCTCTTTTCAGACCGTGCAACTATATATTATAGATTAACAGGAGAACCCCAACAATGGCATTTTGGTCAGAAAATTACGGTGACGGCACCGGGCTAAAGGATCCGAAAAGAAACTTTAGATTTAAGGTTGAATTTCAAGGAATTCAAGGCGCGCAAGGGCCTATGCTTTGGTATGCGAAAACCGCTACAAAGCCATCATTTGCAATTTCTGCTGCAGAGCACAAGTATCTAAATCATACGTTTTACTACCCAGGTTCCGTTACATGGAATGATGTGACGATCACCATGGTTGACCCATCTGATCCTGACATGGCTTCTACGCTAGCGGCCATAGTTCAAGATGGGGGGTATAAGCCGCCTAACGATCCAACTGATCTTCAAAGTATATCTAAAGCATCTGCAGTGGCTTCTCTTGGTGCAGTTACCATTTCTCAACTTGATAGTGATGGTAACGAGCTTGAGACATGGACTCTTTGGAACGCTTTTATTATTGATGTTAAATTTGGCGACTCACTTGCTTATGGTGATGAAAACTTAACAGAACTTTCAGTTACTCTTAAGTATGACTGGGCAAGAATCAATGTTACTAACAACGGTTCTATTAATACGCTTAGTCAAGGAAAGAAAGAATTCTTTAGAACATAATATAATTTAAAATAGAGGTGTATATTGTCACGTAATAAAGATCGGCTGGGCCTCGGTGATACCACTCCCGAAAACACCGCAGTTCCGCCACAAGTCATGACACAAGGAGGGGAAGAAAACCCATTTTCTTTTGTCATACCAACTGAGTTTGTAGAACTCCCGTCAAAAGGTTTGTTTTATCCACCAAACCACCCGCTTCATAATCAAGAAACAATTGAAATTAAGCAAATGACGGCAAAAGAAGAGGATATCCTTACTTCAAGATCCTTGCTTAAAAAGGGAGTTGCAATTGAACGCGTTATTTCCAGCGTTATAATGGATAAAAGAATTAAGCCCGCAACGCTGCTGGTTGGTGATAGAAATGCCATTATCATTGCTGCAAGAATTTCAGGCTACGGAAGTGATTACGCTACAAAAATAACATGCCCTGCTTGTAGTGCTGCATCAGAACAATCTTTTAATTTGTCAGAGCTTGAAATTTACTATGGACAGAGTTTATTGCCTGAAGAAGCAACTCAAAACGAAAACGGCACATTTACAACCATCCTTCCAAATACCAAAGTAGAAGTAAACTTTCGTTTGTTAAATGGCATGGATGAAAGATCACTGGTTGACCAAGTAGAAAACGCGCGCAAGCGTAAGTTAGATGAAAATGCTGTCACTAGACAACTAAAACACATTATTGTTGCGGTTAACGGTAACACAGAACAGAAAAACATTAACTATGTTGTTGATAATATGCCAACAAGTGATTCTCGTCATTTGAGAATGGTTTATAAATTAGCTACCCCTAATGTTGATATGATTCAAGATTTTGAGTGTACAGAGTGCGGGTTTGAACAAACAATGGAGGTGCCGCTCACCGCGGACTTTTTTTGGCCTGACCGGTGAGTATATGGAAAACGTATATGAGCAGTTTTTCTTCTTGAAATACAGTGGGGGCTGGTCGTTTACTGAAGCATATAATTTACCCGTTGGTTTGCGCGACTGGTTTGTTAAAAGATTAATAAAACAGTTAGAAGCAGAAAAAGAGGCCATCGAAAAAGCCTCAAAGGGTGGCGGCTCAAATAGTCAAACTCTAACGCCCCACAATCAACCCGCGCCACCATCTTCCTTAAAGACAGGCTAATTGCCTGTCTTTTTGTTTGTAATACTAATTATAGATGTAAAAGTGAGGGCTATACGTGTCCGAAAAATTATCAGATGTTCAAAAACTAATACAACTGAAAAAAGATCTTCTCAAAATCACGATTGCTGGTGAAGAGGCAGAAGGTCGCCTTGCTCGCAAATTTGAGAGACAAAGAGTAACTCTTGAGAAAGAAGTTGAACAATTAACAGCCCGCACAAAAGCTATTGCAGTGGCTGCTGATCGAGCGGCGGAAGCTAATGAAAATGAGATAAGAGCTATTCAACAAAGAATTGATGCATCAACAAGCTTAAATGAAAAACTTGCGGCTCAACAAATTATGAATGAAGCTCTAGAAGAGCAATTGGCAAACCAAATAGAAGCTGCTAAAGCACAAGCTGCCGCTACTGATGATGCTGCGAAAGCTGCAGAATTAAGAAAAAAAGCTCTTGATCTTGAAGACGAGCTAGAAAAATCTCAAGAAATTACCAAAGAACTTAAAGAACAAAGAAAAGTAATGAAAGACTTTGGTGGCGGCAAGTTTGGTGCGTTTGTGGCGCGCCTCTCTAAAATTAATTTTAAAGAATTAGGCTCCCAGCTTTCACCTGTAACAGGAGCGTTTGATAAATTATTTTCTGCTGCACAGAAAACTTTATTTGAATTTGATAGTTTGACACAAGGTTTTGAGCGTCAAATGCAACTTGGTCAAGAATATCAAAATTCAATAGACGAACAATTTAAATCATTAGTCCAATATGGTACTAGTATTGAGGATGCTACTGAAGTTCAAAAAGAATTTGCTACTACATTTACTGATTTTACTATGCTAGCAAAAAATCAAAGAGATATTATTACTGAAAACGCTCTTGTGTTGGCGGAACTTGGTGTTGCACAAGCTGATTTTTCTCAAGGCGTGCAGAATTCGACTAAGTTTTTTGCACAGTCTGCAGGTCAAGCCGTGATAGTCCAAAGAGAGCTTATGGAAACAGCCCGCGCACTTGGTCGTGAACCGGGCGCATTAGCAGAAGAATTTGCAAAAGCTGGCCCCATGCTAGCTAAATTTGGTGACGAAGGTATTAAATCATTCAAAGAATTATCAAGAATTTCTAAGATTACTGGAATGGAGTTGGGCAAAATTCTTGATTTAACAAACAAATTTGATACTTTTGAAGACGCCGCCACAATGACCGGACAACTAAATGCTGCTTTAGGTGGCAATTTTGTCAATGCTATGGACATGATGATGGCAACAGATCCAGCAGAGCGTTTTACAATGGTCAGGGATGCCATTGAAAGCGCGGGCCTGTCATTTGATGAAATGTCTTATTATCAAAAACAATTTTATACTGAATCTCTTGGATTGGGTGATGTTGGTGATTTGGCTCTTATGCTTTCTGGCAACATGGATATGCTAACTGGCTCAACAAATAAAAGCGCTGCTGCTTTAATTGAAGAAAAACAAAGAGCACTTGAGGTTCAAAGCGCACAAGAAAAAATGCAAATTACATTGCAAAAATTAGTTGCTGAAGGAACAAAATTCAAAACACAATTGCAAGCTATCGCTGATCTTGTAGTAAAATTCGGTGAAAACATAGGTACAATAATACCAGCACTTATAAAATATAAATTTGTAATGGTGACTTTAACTGCTGTAACCAAATTAAATGCAGCCGCGAATGCCTTTAATTTGAAAGGCATGACGAGAACGGTGTTTGTAATTGGAGGTCTAGCCACAGTTCTCTTCCTTCTTGCTAAGGCACTGATGATTGCCTCGCCATCAAAAGTTGTTTTAGCGATGTTTGGTTTGGCCGCGGCTTTGTTCGCTGTTAGTAAAGCCGGCCCAAAAGCCGCACCCGGCATACAAGCCGTTAATGCGCCGCTTATGCAGATGGCTGTGGCAATTTTCATAGCCTCTACAGCCCTTGCAGGATTAGCAATTGCATTTAGTGCTCTTTCACTTGAGCAAATGGCTGGAATGGCACTTGTATTAGGTACAATTGCTGTCTCTGCATATTTCTTGGCTCCCGCGCTTGGCGCGCTATCTGCTGGTTTGGTTGCACTTGGTGCAGCAGGTGTTACAGCAGCCCCAGGCTTGTTAGTAGTGGGGCTCTTTATAGCATCATTGGCGGGTTCAATATTTGTTGCAGCCGCAGGTGTAGGATTAATGGCCACAGGAATAGCTCTTATGTTTGATTCCATTACTATTGAAAAGGCAACAGCATTTGGTGCATTAGTGGGAGCGTTATCAATTGGTGGGCCTTTCTTGCTTATGGCTGGTGCTGGATTCGCTGCAATCGGAGCTGGAATGATGTTGTTTGGCTTGGCTCTCAGATTTATCGCAACAAAAGATTTAGAGGCAATTGCCACATTTGCGACTGGTCTTTCGCAAATTGATGTTAGTAGTATTGAGGCTCTTGTTGATGCAATAAGGGCAATTGCAGATGCAATGAATGAGATACCTGTAAAAAAATCAATTGCATTCACCCAAACAATGACGACAACAGCAATTGCAGCCAGGACAGCTAATACCGCAGGTGCCCGGGCAGCGATGGGCTTAACTCGCACAACTGGCGCCACCAGCGGAACGATAAAAACAGAAGTTGCAGGCCAAGTAGAAGTTAAATTTAATACTGCACTATTTGAAAAAGAAGTAATTAACATAGTGCAAAAAAATAAAAGAAAAATTGCTCAGATTATAACTTAAGGAATTATTAAATGGCAGACAAATTCGATAAAAACCCTCTGTATTACAATGTCAATAAAATTGGCACTATGCGTATTCGTGAGGGCCACTTAGAAGAAATAGAGGACAACGCTGTCCTTGAACAGTTCACACCGGAGGGCTCGCCCAGGCCAATAAAAAATGTATTTTTTGCCGATGGTAGTGACTCATTGGCAAATAGGGGATTTGTTGTTTCATTTCAGCATGTTGCGTCAGGCAAGTTTGTTCATTTTAAATCTTTTATTACAGCGTTTAACGAATCTTACAATTCTGATTGGAACTCAGAGCCTGTTTATGGAAGAACTGACCCCATTAAAATGTTTAAACAAACTACAAGGTCCATGACGCTAGGTCTTATTATACCGGCCGCATCTGAAGGAGAAGGTTTTGAAAATCTTGGTAAATTGCAAGATTTCCTATCTTTTTTATATCCAACGTATACTGATGTGGATAATGCATTAACCATATCCCAATCACCTCTAATTAGAATGAGGGTTATGAATTTAATAAGAAAAACACAATATGGCCAACCCGACACACGCACCGAAAAGCAAAAAACCGAAGGAGTGCCACCAGCGAATACTTTTAAATCTTTAAAGGATGGCGATTCCAATTCTGGAACTACAAATCTTAGTCAGGCCGGCGCATCTGAAGGATTACTGGGTCATATTTCTAATGTTGCAATTAATCATAATTTAGAGAATAACGATGTAGGCTCCTTTATACTTTCAGATGGTGTCATAATTCCAAAAGCTGTTGAACTCACAGTAGATTTTCAAGTTTTACACGAAAGAAAATTAGGCTGGCAAAATGGAAACTTTAGTGATCAATTATTCCCATACGGAATTGATTTGTCTAAAACAAAAGTGAGAACAGAGCAACAAATTATAAA
>TARA_R100000697_G_scaffold34433_2_pt1 | contig 12128 bp, 14 predicted proteins | sample TARA_R100000697 | Tara Oceans TARA_R100000697 (sample SAMEA2622788) | marine metagenome | biome: marine biome (ENVO:00000447); feature: surface water layer (ENVO:00002042); material: "saline water (ENVO:00002010), including plankton (ENVO:xxxxxxxx)" | depth 5 m
GTAAAGTAATGTCAGAAAAAAAACTTGACGAACTGAAAGCTAACATTGAAAATATGGAAAAAGAGTTAGCCGAAGCTAAAACTGCCTATCGTGAAATGAGAACGAAAGGTTTAAAAGATGCTATGGAAGCTAAAAAATTAGCAGACGAAGCAGTAAAAGAAGAGCTAAAAGCATTGGGTTATACCTATAATACTAGCTCATCTTATAAAGAATGGAGTCCATTTACAGGTTGGAGAACCTTCCTGTAGTGACACTACATAAAGCATATCGTAATGCTTTAAAGCATGGGTATAGGAGTGGACTAGAACATAAGTTATCTGTCTATCTTAAAGAACGTAAGTTCAAATTCTCCTATGAAACTATAAAGATAGAATGGGAAGACTTATCTTATCGCACCTATACCCCTGACTTTATATTAGACAATGGTATAATAATAGAAACCAAAGGTAGATTTCTAGCCTCTGACAGACGTAAACATTTAGCAATACAAAAACAACATCCTAAACTTGACATTAGATTTATTTTCACTAATAGTAAAGTTAAGTTGTATAAAGGAGCAAAGTCAACGTATGCTCAATGGTGTTTAAAATATAATTTTAGATATTATGACAGAATAATACCTGAGTGTTGGCTAAAAGAAAAAGGTAAAAACAAACATCCTATATTCATAAAGTTTATAGGCAAGAAAGTGAGGAGATAAGTATGGCACAACAATTTAATAACAGAGGTAATCATTTTTTTATAGAGATAATACCTAACATAGATGAAAAAGGACAATGGCAAGGACAGTATCAATTAGCTATTCAAGCTAGAAGATTAAATATAGATGATGATAGCTTCTTTGCATTAGAGCATGTTTGTCAGATGGCATGTGCATCATTGGCACTCATGGAAGATGACCCTCGCTACAGAACTAAAGTAGATGACTTTTTATATAAGCCTGATGATAGTAGTGCAGTTGATGGCAAGAAAAAGAGAACTGTTGACAAAATAAAAGATAATGTTATAACTGTAAACTTCACTAAAGAGGACATGTGATGGGAATGTATAGAGAAGCAATAAGAAAAAAATTTAGAGAGGTTAGGAAAGAGATGGAAAATAAAATAGAAGGAACACAACCTAGATATTTATCAGGTTCAAAGAAAGAAGACATGGTAAATAATCCACCACATTACAATAAAGCAGGTATAGAAACTATTGAAGCTATAAAAGCTATGACAGATACAGGATTTGAATATTATCTACAAGGTAATATAATGAAATATCTTTGGAGATACAGATACAAAAATGGTGCAGAAGATTTAAAGAAAGCACAATGGTATCTTAACGAATTAATTGATGTTGTTGAAGATGACAATAAAACTTAAAGTTATGATGACACTTCATGTAGACCCTGAGGAATATCATGTTCCATCAGATGACAGACTAGATGAAGAAGTACAAGATTACATAAGTGACCTTGTTCATGAAATAGATGGTTTAACTGTTAAACACATTAGAATAATACAAGAGAGGAACGACAATGAATAACTATTTACCAACTGATTATCAAAATTTTATTGCTCTTTCTAGATATGCTAGATGGAGAGATGACGAGCAAAGAAGAGAAACTTGGAGTGAAACTGCAGATAGATATATTGATTATATGAGTAATCATTTAAAGACTAAACATGGTTATACTTTAACTAAAGCGTTAAAAGAAAAAGTAACTGATGGTATAATATCATTAGGAGTTATGCCAAGTATGAGAGCATTGATGACTGCAGGTGTAGCTTTAGACAGATGCCATGTAGCAGGATATAATTGTAGCTATATACCTGTTGATAGTCCACGTTCATTTGATGAGTGTATGTATATACTTATGTGTGGCACAGGTGTAGGCTTTTCCGTTGAAAGAGAAAACGTAGATAAGTTACCTGTAGTTAATGAGCACTTTGAAGATAGCACAACTGTGATTACAGTTGCAGATAGTAGACCCGGATGGGCAAGAGCATTACGTGAACTAATTGCTATGTTATATGTAGGACAGATACCATCTCTTGATGTATCACAGGTTAGACCTGCAGGTGCTAGACTCAAAACATTTGGTGGTAGGGCATCAGGTCCTCAACCTTTAATTGACTTATATAATTTTTGTATATCTATATTTAAAAAAGCAGCAGGAAGAAGACTATATCCTATTGAATGTCATGATATTATGTGCAAGATAGGAGAAGTTGTAGTTGTAGGTGGTGTTAGACGTTCTGCTCTTATATCATTATCCAATCTTGGTGATGACCAAATGAGACATGCAAAGTCAGGTTCATGGTGGGAGAATGAGGGACATAGAGCATTGGCTAATAATTCTGTGGCTTATAAAGGTAAGCCTGACATGGGCACATTCATGAGAGAATGGTTAGCTTTGTATGAATCTAAATCAGGAGAACGTGGCATATTTAATCGTAAGTCTGCTATTAAAAAGGTAGAGGAAAACGGAAGACGTAAATCTGATTATGCCTTTGGATGTAATCCATGTAGTGAGATTATACTTAGACCCTATCAGTTCTGTAATCTTACTGAAGTTGTTTGTAGAGAAGCAGACCATTTAGATACTCTAAAAGAAAAGGTTAGACTTGCTACTATTTTGGGTACATTTCAATCAACTCTTACGGAGTTTAAATATCTTAGAAAAGTATGGAAAGAAAATACAGAAGAAGAAAGATTATTAGGTGTATCTCTTACAGGTATATTAGATTGCTATCTTCTTAATAATGGTACAAAAGAAGCTATTCAAAGAATACTATTAGAATTGAAAGAAGTTGCAGTAGAGACTAATAAAAAGATTGCTAAAGATTTAGGTATACCACAATCAACTGCAATCACTTGTATCAAGCCATCAGGAACAGTATCACAGTTGGTAGATAGTGCGTCAGGTATTCATGCTAGACATAATGATTATTATATCAGAACTGTACGTGGAGATAATAAAGACCCACTCACACAGTTTATGAAAGAAGCAGGTATACCTATTGAGCCTGATATCACAAAACCTGATAGTGTTTCAGTGTTTAGTTTTCCAATGAAATCACCTACAGGTGCTATAACTAGAACTGCTATGACTGCAATAGAGCAGTTAGACTATTGGTTAATGTTTCAAAGACATTGGTGTGAACACAAACCATCTGTTACTGTTTCTGTAAAAGAAGAAGAATGGATGGATGTAGGTGCATGGGTATTTAAAAACTTTGATGAAGTTTCAGGAATATCCTTTTTACCTTTTAGTGAGCATACTTATAAACAAGCACCTTACCAAGACATAGATGAAAAAGAATATAATAAACTTATGGAGTCTATGCCTAAGTCTATTGATTGGAGTAAACTTCAAGATTTTGAAAAAGAAGATACTACAAATGGTAGTAAAGAACTTGCATGTACTGCAGGTGTATGTGAGGTCGTTGACATTGAGGCTAGTTAATGGTATAGTCTTGATACCTATCCTCAGTTATCTGATTACACTAGTGTTCTCAGGTTTCGTGGGTAGTGAAGCACTTGAGGGTAGCATGATTGAAGAATACTTTATTTGTGTTGCCCTTTTAACTTTAACTTTTATTATAAAGGAGATATTACATGCGAGATATAATGTTAGCAGCGTTAAAGTCTTTTTATGTAGGAAATATAAATAGACACATAGCAAACGTAGAAGTATATTTAAGAATGCCTGTAGGCATAGGAGAACACTCAGATATACAGGAGTCTATTGATAAAGAAATAGAAAAGATTGCTCAATTTGATGACAAACTAGCAATGGTAATGAAATATTTTGAAAGGAAACAGGAAAATGAATCAGAGAAAGAAAAGAAGAAATCCGAATCTAAGTAAATATGATGCACCCTTACGCATTCAATTTGAAAGAGGTATAAATGCTTTCAGAGGTAAACAATACATTAGAAATGTAAAGGGTAGTAAAGTAATAGCAACAGTTAGTCCTTATAACTTCAACACCATGCAACATAGAGAATGGCAAAGAGGATACAACTTTGCTTATGCAAAACAGTTGGAGAAAGTAAAACGTGAAGAGACTAGAAGAAGAAGCAAAGAAGTTTATGGAAGGTAAAGATAATACTCTTGATAAAAAACTAGAGGAACTAGTTGAAAATACAAGATTATTAAAAAGTTTATCTGAAGTAATTTTAAAAAAAGCAAAGGAACTAAATGCAAAAAATAACACCAACACATGACCTATCGTGGTATCTAAAATGGTCAGGTTCGTTCTTAATCATGTCAGGTATTATATGTAGGTCAGTTGGTGTGTTACCTTTGTATGACCTTATCGCATCCTGTTTAGGGACAGGATTGTTAGCAGGTATGGCTTACCTGTGGCATGATAGGGCATTACTTATGGTAAATGGGGTAGCATGTGCAGCTTTAGCTATGGGTATTCTGAGGCATTTGTTTGGTTAAACTAGCACAGATATTTTGGTATAGTCTGCACATTGTTACTTGTTTATTTATTATTATAGGCAATGGTAGATTGTTAGAATTGTGGTAAATTATTTTACTACTTAAAAAGTTGTTGTTGTTTTTTTGGTAAAAACTTTCTTTTTAGTTCTCCTTCACCTCTTATTTTAGATGCCTCTTTAAATATTTGAAATAATTCATTATAATCATAGTAGTCAATTTCATAATCACGAACATTTAATTCTTTTTCTTTTCTAGCTTTATATAATTTTTCTGCAGACATTCTAGAGGTAGGACTAATTGATTTATACTTTATCAACATGCCTAATAACTCGTCTTCATTATTTATCTCTGCTTTAGCCTCTGCTAAAGATTGTTTCTTTATACTTTTTATATAAGAATCTACTACACCAACTGCTTTTCCATAATCAAATTTACCATCAGTTTTATAGTTATCGTCTGCTTTTAATGAAGATAAAAAATATGTCATTTCTTCTTGTAAAAAGAAAGCAGTATTTTTATTAGCTAATCTGTTTATAGTTGGCATGGCTGTTTTAGACATGAAAGCATCATATCCAAATCCCATTCTACTAAGTTCTAGTATGTATTTAGGTGGTGTTCTATTTAATGTAGCACCAAACAAAACTTTCATGAAGGGTAGAACTCTTTCAGGTATATCTGTAATTCTTGGGTCTCTTCCAAAAGGGACATTAGGGTCATCTGTAAAAGAATCTATTCTTCTTTTTATAGGTAAACTAAGTTCTTTTAAAAAAGCATCTAAACTTTTTTCTACATCAAAACCAAAATAGTAGTCAGTAATCTCATCAAGTTTGCCACCAAATCTTTGCTCATATATGGGGTCTTTTTTATAATCTCTTCTCCTGTCTGATTCGCCTGTTATATCAGAGAATTGTAAAAAGAATTGACCATAACCTGACCATGCCTCACCTAAAGTTCTACCAAGACCACCAAAAAAACTCTCTCTTACTCTAGCATCTCCTGATTGAGCAAGTTTAAGAAATTCACCTATGGTTCTATCTATTGATGTAAATGACCTGAAGTTAGCTCCTGATACACCTTGCCAAAAGTCTCTAGCACCTACACTAGGAACACCTCTTTCTGCTCTATGCATCATTTCTCCAAATAAAAGATATGGTGTTATAATAGGACCAAACACTCTCATATCCATCTCTGTGCCTTTGCCTGTATTTAATGTATACCATTCAGAACCTGCTATACCATTTTCAGGGTCTCTTAGTACATAACCCATTGGCAATAATATTGTAGTGCCAACTATACCCTCTGCCATTTGTTTGTAAGCACCATCATCTACTTTTTTAAACCCACCTTTTCTAATAGCCTGTGACATAGTTCTGTAAGCACCTGTCATAGCACCTGTAACGTTATAATTATATGTCATTTCCATTGCTTTAAACATAAATCTAGGGAATGGAGCAAATATTGTAAGGTATTTAGTCATAAATTGATTAGCATCTTGAAAAAGTCCTAATCTAGGTTGTGCAGCATAAGTAAAATCCAAAGCGTCTTCTACCCCTTTTGCCATCATCTCGTTATCAACATACTTTAAAAAAGTACCTTCTTTCATTACGTTAACAAGATTAACGTCTTTTCCATACTTATTTATAAGTTGTCTTTCTATTGATGCATTAAATGCACCTCTTCTAAAAAGTGATTCTTGGAATCTATTAAATACATTAAAATGATGTATTAGAGTTTCCCATTTATCTAATGTTGAATCTACTATATTACCTCTTTGTGGGTCTAGAGCTTCTGGTGCTTTTGTTTTTTTACTCTTTGCATCAACTCCTGATACTCTTGATAATGCATCTTGATTAGGATTTGCTTTTTTCAACTTATGTCCTACTTCACTATAATTGTTCCACATTTTAGCTTTGGCAAAATCAAAATTATCTAATAAAGCATTTGATATTACAGTTGAATCTTCTAAATTTGTAAAAGTGTATTTTAGTTGAGCTAAACTTCCTCTAAGACTAAACTTTTTATTAGGATTTAACACACTATCTAATGTATAAATAAGACTATCTATAGCTACCCTAGGTATCTGTGCTAATGCGTTTCTTTGTGCAGTGGCTATACCTGAAACTAATGTAGCTCTACGTATATTTTCAAATCTGTAATATAACTCTTTGAATCTATTATTTACTGCTATTTGTGCCTGTTCCTCTGCAACCTCTTCAGATGTTTTTAATCTGTTAGCTTGTGCTAATTTTCTAGGCAGTTGAGACACCACACTTAATTTTTTACCTGCTCTACTAATTTCTGATAGCATCATAGCAGAAAAATCTTTATTTGTTACTCCATATTTAGCCAATATTTTTAATGGTAAATCTTTGTTAACAAATCCTTTTTCATTCATTAGTATTTCAAAAACTCTTTCACTTATTCTTTCCTCTTTTCCTAGAGGTCTAAATAAGTTTTTTAATTCTGCAGTTCCCTCTTTAATGTATTGTGCCTTGTCCATATTCAAGGTTCTAGCAATACCTTCATCAATATCTAAAAACTCTTCAACATTAGCTCTGCCTCTTTCAAAAAGTTCTCCAACACCTGCTAAAACTCTTTCGTATGTGTTTAAATTCATGGCAGGTTCAACTATTTCTATTTGATAACCTGCTTTATCTAAGGACTCTAGCTTTTCTCTACCTGCTTTTTTAATAACCTCAGTATTAATTCCTACAACTTTACCACTAGAATCTTTTTGAACTGCTTTCTTTCCAAATGTATCTTCTATATCTTTAGCAAATTTGTCTGCATATTCTCTTGCACCACCTAATTCTTTTATTTTTTGTTTAGCAATTTCTTGTTGTTTTTTCTTTACCTTTTTAACTGCTGCCTCAATGCCTTCTTTAGTTAAACCACTACCTTCTCTCATAGCTAATCTTTGTCCAACACCTGATAAAGTTCCTGATATTACAGCAGATGCACCTGCAACAGTTGCAGTTCTTTCTGCATCATAATCCTCTCTGATACCCATTTCTATTTCAGAACCTTGAGCTACTACATCAACAACTGCAGCTTGAGTTGCATCTATTGGAGCAGTAGTAGCAGCAGCTATAAGTATTTGAGATATTTTGCCTATACCTGCCTTTTGAGCCAACTTTTGTGCTACAACTTTTCCAACACCTAAAGACACCACAGTTAAAGGAGAAGTTATCTGTGTAGCTATATGACCACCCACTGTATCAATTACATCAGTTACTTTTTCATAACCTGACATACCTTCATATCTTTTAGAGTCATATATCTCTGCCAATCTAGATGTTTTGGAGTACAATTTAGCTGCTCTTGCCCTCATCTCAGAAAACTTTTTAGCTTCTGCCAAGTAAGCATTTTGTTCATTTTGCACTTTAGCATTTCTAGCATTTGTTAATGCCATCTGTTCTTTTTTCTGTATACTTTTTAACCAATCTAATTCTTGAATAACATCTATTTCATTACCTGTTATAAATCTATAATGGTCTAAATAATCATCAATTATATTTTCTTGAGTTAAATCTTGTTTTAAAAAAGGTATCATTACATAGGCAGCACCAACTTTTTTGTCAGTGCCAAATCTGTCTTCTCTATATTGAAGTATTTCTTCAAAATAGTCTTTGTCTTTTAATAAGTCTTTTTTACTAAGTTTTTCTTGGGAAGTGTCAAGTGGAATAACTTGACTAGGGTCAGTACTTTCAATAGTCTGAAGCTCAGAGCCTTTTATAACATCTTGAGATTCTTCTTTTTGAATAATATCGGTGTTATCCTCAAATTCAAAGACATCATTACTTTCTTCTTTAGCAAATGTATCTTGATTTTTATTGGATAATAAATCTAATCTTGTGGACATACGTGGTAATCCTACTTACAATATTTTAATTTCAGGAACACCTTCACCTAAATAAATATACTTTTCTTTTTTATTTCCTGACAATGTCCTGACATAAACACCACCTATTTCAAATTTATCTGTTTGAGTAATAGGATTTAATCCTTTTGCTATTGCAATTAGAGCAGCTTTTACATTATCTTGTTTTATGTAAGGATTTTCAGGTTGTTTAGCGTTTATTATTTGTTGAACTGTAATTTTAAAACCATCCATTCTTGCTTTTTGGGTTTTTTCTCCATAATCCTTTGGAGTTAAGTAACCACTACTACCAATTCCTGATGCAAGACCTTTTTTAGCGTATTGATTACTTTCATTAGTTTTATACAATCTATTTATTTGATTAGTATCAAACTCTCCTGTCTCTAATGTCTGCAATAATTTCTTTTTATCTAATTGTCCTTTTTCATATGCTGCTTTTAAATTTCTAAATCTTTGCATTTCCATTTCATCTGACACAGGACCTTTAAATTGTGCAGAAGGTCCTTCTGCTAAAACTTCATCTTCTTTATATCCTGTTGCAGCAAGTAAATCAGATTCAATTTTACCTACATCAGGAGAAGTAAATGCAGTTTCTTTAAATCTACCTAAACCTTTAGCTTTAGCAGCTAAATCAAGAACAGGTTGTGGAACTAATTCTTGAGCATTCTTCTTGGCTATTTGTTCTAATGTTCTCTCTGATTTTAAATCTTTTGGATTTGTTATATAAGCGTCAACATAATTAAATGTGTTTGTATCTTCACTCTCTGTTAAATTAGTCATAAGATGATTTCGTTTTCTAGACACAACATCCTTTGTTACATTTTCTAGACTGTATCCATGACTAGCATATATAGCATTTGCAACTTCATACATGTTTACATCAGTTATATTCGGATTACCTTTAACATAAGTATTAACAATTTGAGATATATCTTTTTTCATTTTATTTTCTAACGATAATCTTTTTGCACTAGCTTTTTTAATAGCACCTACATTGTTATCAATAAAATCATTAAATGCATTGTTATACTCTTTAGACCTTCTAACATCGTCTGCTTTTATTATATCTGCAGCTCTACCACCTGCTATCGCTGCGAATTGTACTAAAGATAAAGCCATTATACCTCTTCCTCTTCTTTTTCAGGTCTAGACATTAGACCTTTCTTTTCTTCTTTTAAAATGTCCTTGGATAAATCTGCTATTTCAGTCTGTTGTTCTTCAGTAACTTTTTCTTCACCTTTTAAGGCTTCTACTGCTTTATCTGCAATAACAGGATTAGCTTCCATATCCATATCTTTTCTTTCTAATCTGTATGGTGTGCCTGTTATATCACCAATACCTTTTAGATATTCTACTATTATAGGATTCATTAATACTGCAACATCTACAGTATGTTTACCTTCCATAGTTCCAACCAAAGTCATAGTCTCTGCTATGTTAGGTAAAGGTGTACCACTTTCAAGTAAACCTAATACTTGATTTATTGTTGCAGGATTACCTATTCTAGGTATATAAAAATCTATGGCATCTTCCACTGTTGGCATTTCAGGAGGAGTTTGCCAAGGTCTAGCACCTAATTCATGTGTTAGTGACATTCCCGGAATAGGAGCATCTAATTCAGGTTCTAATTCTATTGATGACATTATTACGTCTCCTCTTTTGCTTCCATGTTTCGTTTAAAAGCATTTCTAATTGTAAGCACATATTGCTTTGTATTTAACATATTACTTGATTCTTCTTTTGGTTTTCTTTGAAGTAAACTTCTTTGATTAGTTTCTACAGGTTTATCACCCATTCTTTTTAACTCTTCATTAAGAGTAAACCAAGTTCTACGATTGTTCTCTATAAAATTTGCCATTAGCTAAACCATCCACCTATTAATGAGTCTTTTCCTGCAGTTAATATAGTACCTACCATACTGCCAAGACCTGATGCTGCCTTTGCATCTGCTTCCATTGCTCTTGCTTCTTTTAAAGAATCTGCTTGTATATTAGCAACTGCTAATTTTTGTATTCTATCTAATTCACTCTCTGCACTTGTCCATGCCCATTCCATAGTGTCTGCATAATATGTCCATAAATTATCATATGCCTCTTTTGATATACCAAGAAGAGAATTAGCATTTAATTCATTTGCACGATTGACTGCCGTAGTGTCTGCAGTAGCTATCTGTCTTCTCCACTGTGCATTACTTTGACCTATAACAAGTTGATTCTGAGCATTAAATTGGTCTCTTTGATTATTAAGCTCTGCATTAAATCTCTCTACAGTATTCGCTTGACCTGCATTAAATTGTGCTTGAGCATTTGCCTGTGTTGCGTTAAACTGTGCAACTTGTGTTCCTAGATTTGCAAAGAACTGGTCAACTTGGTTCTGTGATGTAGCGTTAAACTGTCTACTTGCATTCTCTGCAGCTTGGTCTGTAAACAATGCTTGTGTTCTTTGTTGAGCTTTAAACAACTCTGACTGTTGCTTATTAGATAAGTTAGCCATTTCCATTTGTAAAAAGTTTTGAGCATTTTGCACTGCAGATTGTTGTCTTGCACTTAAATTTGCAGTATCTAGATTAGCTAACGCAGATGCTTCTGCCATGACTAACGCTTGTCTATTAGATAAATTATTTAAATTTACTGTGTTCGCAGCACGAGAGTTCTCTAATGCTATCTGTTGTTCTGCATTAAAGTTTACGTTTGCTATGTCTGCTATTCTAGATGCATTTTGCACTCTAGCTTGGAAGGCTTGGTCAAACTCTTGTCCTATGAACTGTGCTCTTTGTTGAGCAGCTAACATAGCTCTTTGTTGTCTATTAGATAAATTCTGAGTTTCAAATGTAGCTATAGTTCTAGCATCTGCTTGTGCTATTGGTAAAGCAGACTCTATTGCAGCTTGAACTAATGCCTGTCCTGCAATACTAGAAGCACCTAGTCCTCTTTGTTGCATTACTGCCTGTACACCTCTTACTGCTCCTGCTGCCCATGCAGGTGGATTAGTAGCATCAAAGTTTGCAGTAAGTGTGGCAAGTTGACCTGCTACAGTTGCTTGGTCACTAGCAGTTGCAGTTGCAGCTTGTACTTGTTCAGTAAATTTAGAGGCTTTATCTGCGTTAGCGACTGAATCAACAAGTTCTCCTGCTTGTATTTGTCTTTGAGTAGGGTTAGTCATTAATATTGAATTACCCTGTGCTGATGATAAATTACCAACACTTGAAGCAGTTTGTTGTGCAGCTAATACTTGTGCTCTTGGGTCATCAGGTGTTGTGGTTGCAGTTTGAAGTGTATCTAGTGAAGTATTAACTTGGTCTGCTATGCCTTGAGCATCCATAATGTTTGCTTGTTGAACAGTAGGTTGATTTGACATGGTTGTCTGAGCAGTAGTGGTAGGAACAGATACAGTGCCTGTCACCTGTCCTGTAGTAGGCATTATATCCTGTTGTTGTGATAAAGGGACACCAAAAGGTGTCACCATAGTTCCTTCAGGTAGATTAGGATTAAACATTCTTTGTGCAGAAACATCACCTATTGATGCAGGTTTTTCTGTTTCAGTTTGTTGATTTTCACCTGTATATATAGGTGCAGGAGTTGCACCCCCCTCTTGCATCTTAACAACCCCACCTTTAGCCATCTCTTTTGCAGCTTCTTGAAAAACAATCATCTGTCTTTTCTTCTCAGGATTCTGTTCTAAATAATTATCAAAGTTATCCATAGAACCTGTATAGCCAAGTCTACCTGCTATTCTTTGCATTGCTTGTGGTTTAAAACCTCTGAATATTGCCACTATTTAGCTCCAATTAATATCTTATCTAACTTAT
>TARA_R100000697_G_scaffold1957_1_pt1 | contig 12095 bp, 8 predicted proteins | sample TARA_R100000697 | Tara Oceans TARA_R100000697 (sample SAMEA2622788) | marine metagenome | biome: marine biome (ENVO:00000447); feature: surface water layer (ENVO:00002042); material: "saline water (ENVO:00002010), including plankton (ENVO:xxxxxxxx)" | depth 5 m
TTCTAATTCTTTAAAAGATTTTCTATCAAATAATAAATTTAATATTTTAAAAGATTTTTCCATTGCGGCTCTAGCAGTTCCACCTGTTTTTTCTCCGTCTGCATTTAACATTTTTTCTGGCAGCCTGCCTTTTCCTTCGCCTAATTTTTCTTCAGATTCCAAAAATTTTCTATATACATCTGCTGCATACTCGTAATTTTTATCAACTTTTATACCATTAGATGTAGCTGCTAATGCCCATTTAAATACAAATTCATGCCTTTTATCAGTAGCAACTTTTGGAAATACTTTAGAAAGTATTCTTACTGCTTTAGATACTTTTTCATCGTACCAACCAACAGCATTACCGTTTTCTGTTAAAGCAAATCTTGCATCTTCTAATAAAGTTTTTACTAAATATTTTTCTGTCTCAACACTAAAGTCAGTTAATTTAACACCTGCTCTTTTAGCAGCAGCTTGAACACGAGCTTGTATTTCTAATTTAAAATCACGATTAGTAGCAAAAGGTTTACTTTTTGCAAAATCAAAATTTTCTATAATTCTTGCAATTTGAAATACTTCTTCTGATACTGGTTTGCCTTGTTTTTGTTTTGCACTTTTTTGTTCAAAAGTTTCTCTTTCTTGTTGTTCAAACAAGACGTTTATTTCGTCTGACCAATCTCCATTTTCGTTAGCTTCTTTTACATTGTCAGAATCAAAAATAACTATTTCTTCTGTTTCTCCGTTTGCATTTTTTACTATTATTCCGTCATGTCCTTCGTTAAGTAATTGTTCTCTGTAACCATCACCTGCTGTTTTACCTGCATCTTTTATTTCTGTTTTTTTATCAACAGTAATAGTTTTTGGATTTATTAACCGCACATATAATTTTGTAAGTTGTTGATCCTTATCTTTTTCAAAACTTCTATTTTCTTGGTGAAACTTTGCTAGTGTTTCATCGGGAGTTGTATATATTCCAATACCTGCAAAACCTGAGTCAGGACTTTTATTATTAAAATTAAAATACGAGAAACTATCTCTCGTAACATGATATACAACTTGTGGTTTGCCATCAGCTTTTTTTATTTTTGATTTGCCAAACCAATTTAAAAATAAATTTGAATCAGTTTTTATATTTCCTTTTTGGGTAAAAAATTGTTTTCCGTATGCTTTAATATCTGCATCTTTTACTATGTTATATGTGTATCTATTTATAAATTCTCTTGCAGTTATGTTTAAAGCTTTAGCATATGCATTAGCAAATGCAACAGGTAACTCTGCTAAAAATCTTGCATTTTCTGCAGTACTTATATTTTTTAAACCAAGTTGACGTAATTGTTTTGCAATTTGTGATTTTATAAATCTCGTATCTTTTTGTGCTTGTAAATATTCTTGTTTTCTTTTACCTAATTCTTCTCTAAATAATTCTAATTGTTCTGGTTGATCTTTTGCGAATTGCATCATTTCGCTTTGACTCATTTCGTTTTCACCAGTTTTAAGATGTTCTTTTAATGAATTACCTAAATCTGTACCAGAAATTTTTGCTATATATTCACCTGCTGCAATTTTTATTACTTTACCTATTTCACCTTCTTTTCTTGCTTTTATTAATTCATTAGCAAGTTCTGGTGAAAATTCTTGTAATTGCTCTTCAGTTATTTGATTATCATCTAATGCTTTTTGAAATGCATCTAGATTAAAATAAAAATCACTTACACCTGCCCGGTCAGCATTTAGCTGTTGGTAGGCTTGCCATTGGGTTATATTTCTTATTTTTGTTTTATCGTCTTTAGAAATATTTGCTAATCTTTCTAAAACGGCAGTATCATTTGCAGCTTTGTTTGCTTTTCTTACATTTCCAACATACGCAACACCGGGACCTACTAATCCAAATAAAATCATGCCTTTTACAGTTTCGGTTAAAGTTGTCCAAATTCTGTCTCCAAATTCTTTAGTAGTAATTTTTTCTATGTCTTCCTTGCTCATATCGGCAAACAAATTAATACCTGCAATTGCTATTGCTTCTTGTGCTAATTCTTGACCAGTTTCTGTTCCCAAAACTAATGCGTAATCTTTAGCAAATTGAAATGTTGCTGCATTCCATGTAAGTTTTGACCCATTTCTACTTAATGCATTTGTGCCTACTTGCCTTAATATTTTCTTTTTAAAAGTTTTTGCTAAAGCACTTTTGCCTAAACCAGAGCGTTGTAAAATACCGGTAGCTCCACCAAACGCTCTACCATATACTCCTCCTACAATATTTAATCCCCATCTTTCTATTAAAAAATTTGCTGCACCTACTGTATTCGCCCGGATTGCAGCATCTTTCATGTTATAACCTCTTGCCCTAGCTTCTAACCATGAATGACCTCCTTCTACAAAGTAAGTATCAAGAGATAATTTATTAGCAAACATATTCCAACCAGTAAATAATCCTACAAAATTACCAATAGTTCCACCTACTGCTTCACCAGCAAACATTAATGGCCCATCTGGAATTAAAAATCCTATGCCTGCACCTGCAAGGGTTTTTGCTTTCCACGATGCCACACCAGCAATAGCGGCTTCTGGTATTGAACTAGCATATTGACCAATAAAATAGCCTGACCCTTCAATAAAACCAACTCCGTTAGCATCATAATTAGCTATTGTTTGTTCTATTTGTTTTAGTCTTTCAAAATCTTTTACATCTTGTTCTGTAGGTTCATAACCTTCTTCAAAACCTTCTTCAGTACTTACTAATTTTGAACTTCTACGTTTAAATCTTTGAGCAATAAAACCCATTTCTCTGCTTAATACACCTTTTCGTATACCTTCCCATCCATCTTTTGGAGCATTTACAATAGTTCCCCATAAATTTTCATATGATTTTAATCTTGGTAAATTGTCATGTGCTATAGCTGCAAAATTAGGATCACGCAATTGTTGAGCCAATATAGGATTGACCATTGCAAAATCAGATGCTTGATTTAAATATTGTCTTTTTTTCTCCTTCAACATTTCTAAAGTGTCGGAGCTATTTATAATCGTGCCTTTTGGCAGTCCTAATTCTTCAGCTAATCGTTGTGCTTCACCTGTTCCGTCTGGATCATTATCAGCAACAGAATTTAATAATATTTGTAGTTCTTTATCTCTTTCTTTTGATTCTCTTTCAGCAACACGATCAAAAACGTTATAGCCTACACCATAATCGTTATTTATGTCGTAATTACTGGTGTCTTCGTTTTCACCACTATATAAATCAAATACGTTAGAAGATCCCATAATTAATTTGTAATTAGTTCGTAGTCTGCTGTTGCAGTACTTAAACCTGCATTTTCTTCTGCTTCAGATAATGACATTGGTTTATTAAACTTAAGCCATTCTTTTACAATATTTATTTCTGACATAGGAATTCTTCGTCTGTTAAGACTAGCCATAATTGCAGTTCTTACTGGATGAGGTATATCAGAATTAAAAATCTTTTCTGTTTTGAAAGTTCCGTTTTCTTGTTTTACCTCAATGTTGACATAGGTATGTGCTAATACGTCAGTCTTTTGTGCACCAAGTAAGACATCTTTTTTGCCCACCACTCCACCAAACAAACCTTGATCTTGAACATTAACTTTGTCTAGTAATACATTGTTTAAATAATGAATTTTTTCTTTTAAAGTTAGTTTTTTATTTCCTTGTAGTTTTTGTGCAAGATCAATTCTTTTTATCCATTCTGCATATATAGAATTAAATTCTGCAGCTTTAACACCTTTTAATTTTCCTTTTGGTGGAAAAGCTAAATCTTCATAACCATTTTTAAATAAAACATCTCTCATTATATCTTTATTACCAGTTGCTTCTATGTATTTATCTTCTGATGTTGTTAGACCACCTACATAACGTTTTAATGCTTCATAATTAGTAGGTGATAATTTAAATCTATTTTTTTCTAAATCACTTATAGCTTTATCTGGATCACCATTTAATTCTGCCAACACTTCTTGATCTGATTCTTCTGGTGGTCCTTGTTTTAAAAGTGCTTGATCTTCTTCTGTAAATTGTTCTATTTCAATTCCAGCTTCTGCTAACTTTTCCCAGCCTCCGGGTTCAGCAGAAATCTCCATTGCTTTTTCAAAATTAGCGTCATATTCTGCTTCATTAGCTTCTGCAATCTTGTCATAATTTTGATTTAATTTTTCTATCTCATAATTTTGCTCGTCTTCATTTTGTGTAGTATTTTTTATTTTGTTTTCATACACTTCCTTAGATTGTAAATTAGTTTTTTTATTTATTTCTATATTAGATTCAGCGTCTACATCGTAGTTAACACCTTGTGTAATTATTTTTAAGTCATTTTCTACCTTGGCTACATATGTACCATCATGTAAAAAATATTTTCTGTTGGCATTAGCTAAAATTAATTCATTATATTTATCTAATATATTTGCATTTATAGTTGCAAAATTTTCTGGATTTTTATTATATTCTACTTTAGCTTTTTGATATGATATGCTGCCAGATCTTCCAACAAAACCATCTTTAGAAAGAGGATGTTTGTATTCTCTTAATGCTTTTAAATACAATGAATCAGCTTTTTTTGTTCCTAAAAGTGATACTGCAAATAAATGTGTTGGGTGATGTTGTACTATTAATTTTCCATTTTTAGGTGAATCTTCATTAAAAAATATTGATGTACCTCTCTTTAATTCTAATGCATCTATAAATTCACTATCTTTTAGATCTACTATGTTAATTTCATCTGAATGCGAACCATTTTTAACAACTGCTCCTTTATCATCGTCAAAACAATTCATGCTACTTAAACCGCATAAAGTTGTAGCTGTTGTTATAAAATTGCCATCGTTTTGATCACCATTATTATTTATAATTGCATTTACTTTATCTTCGCTTGCAATATTTGTACCAGCTTTTTCTACTTTTATTCCTAAAATTTCTCTTGCTTTGTCATCAAGTTTCGGAGCTATAACTGCTAAAAATTCTTTCATTCCTGAGCTATTTTTATCAAAGTTATGTCCGTCTATAACGTATTTAGCAAACTCTAAATTTATTGCAGCTTTTTCCGTTTCGTATTGACTACTGATTGGCATTTTACTTCCGTCAGGATATGTTGCATTAGGATCAGTATTCCAACCTTTTAAAGCAGCTTTTTGTTCTAACAAATCTAATGCAGCTTTATGTGATGTATTAAATACACCATTGGATTTTTTCCAATCTTTATATCCATATTTTGCTTGATTTTTTTGTATCTGTATACTTTTTTCTAATTCATTTGTTTTATATTTACGTTGTTGATTTAAAGAATGTTCAATCATATTATTTTGAGCTTGCATAACACTATTGCTTATCATCTTTTCGTACATGATTCTTACACGGCCACTACTTGCTTTTGCACTACCTTCAGCAACTATGGACTGTAATCTGTCGTTATTATATTCATCTAATACTGTTTTTTTATCTACCCCTTCTCCTTCTGTTTGTATTGTGTCTACTGCGTCTTTACCCTGTAAATCAAGATATTGATCTTGAGTTGATTCTATTTTGTAATGTTGCTCATTATATAAATTTCTAGCTTCAGCATCACTTAATTCATTATCCAACTCCATCATGGTCTTGGCTAAATTCTGCATTGCCTTGCCACGATCTCTAGCTTCTTGACTATTATCTTTAAGTGCCTTTGCCTCCGGCATTGCTGAAAGCTGCACTTCAGATCCTGTATCTAAAGTTTCAGATGAAAAACCTCTGTATGGTACTATTTTTGACATTGCTTTTATGCCATAAAGAATTCACTAGGCAGCATACTTAAAAGACTGCTAGAACTATTTAATAAACTAGAACTCATAGCTGAAAATGTACTTATAGATGATGCTGATTTATATGAAGTATTTGCATTTAATGCGTGTCTATCAGCCGATATTCCTAAACCTACCGCTTCTAATCTTTTATCATTTAAAGCTTTTATTTTTTTTGAATTCATAGTAATTTTATCTACTTCATCAAAAAGATCTTCACTTACTGCTAATGCTAAATTACTTCCTACACCTCTTACTCCACCTCTGGCTGCCATGTTAACGTTTCTTCTAGATTTTCTAGCTCCCATTCGATTTGTTTTTTGTGCGTATTGAATATTAAATGATCGGTTCATCCATTGTGCCTGACTTTCTTTCATGTCCATATTAAATAAATCCATATCTCTTTTATGTTCAGCATCTAATGCTTGTTTTTTTAAAACATATTTATTGTAATTTGCTTGCGTACCTGCAGCAAAAAGGCTTGTTATACCTCCTCCAATACCTGTAATAACAGATGCTTGACCTAATGAACTTAAATCACTCCATCCTAATTTCGCCATGTTGCCCTAACCTCAACAACTATATAATTTTAAGTATACCTATAGCTTGTTTAATTATGGTCACACTATCCACCCACAGCTACTTCTAGTGTTAAACCTACTATTGTTAATGGTAATGGATCTGTTTGTCGTATAAACAATTGAGCATTGTCTTGCCATGTAGGAGTAACCATTATTTTTATATCTTCAGTTTTTAAATTAGGTGGTGTTCCATAAGGTTCTGTTGTACGTTGTTTTGCTTCTACTAATTTATCTGCACTAGGCCCTGCAAAAATACCAGATGATTCTAATACTCTTAACCAAACATGATTTATATTTTTAACTCGGCCCTGACCAAATGCTTCTACTTGTAACGCTAAAGGTAATGTATTTAAATCACTTTCGTAAGGTAAACCTACATGAACAACACTAGCAGCACGATCTAAAGTTATAGAACCACTAGTAACAGTTTTCTGAGGATGTACTGCACCATCTGCTAATATGTTTATTTTTTTTCCTTCTAAAAAATTTATATTTGATATTACATTTCTTGCTACTTCAAAAGTTGTTATTGCTGTATTGCGTAAAGGTGCAGGTAAATCTTTATCTAGCTTTGCCGTTGCTACTGTTTGACTTGTAGTTGAAAGAATAGTTAAACGATAATTTGTTGATCCATCTACTAAAACAATTGCATCATCTTTGTCATCAACACTTGGCGGTGCATTAAATAAATTGTAGTTAGTTGTTATTGTTACGCTTTCGCCTTTGGTGTAGTTTGTACCGCCAGAAATAGTAACTGTTTTATTAGTATCTGTATTTGTGCCATTGTATGTTGCTCCAGCATCAACAAAAAAATTATCACGTTGCGTTGCAAATAATCTCGTACCCATACGCTCTACATATCTTTTAGTTGCACCATTTATAGTTCTTTTAATGACGCAATATGTAACGTCATCATTACCTTCAGAAACACAAGCTACGCTTTCAAATGAACCATCTGTATCGTGTTGATGCCATGCACCTAGTTGTTGTTCTGGAACATAAGTAAGTCCTAATAATTTACCGCTGGTGCTTACCATCCATACAATAGGTATTGGTGATTTAGATAAAGCCATATCATTTATCGTTAAATTATCAAACAAATGTGGTGCACGAAGTGACAAATCACCTGTAATAAATCCATTAGCTTGCCAGTTATAGCCTAGTTCTCTAACGTGACCGCCACGAGCAGCACAATACACAAGACTATTATTAACAATTACAGGTTGCGTGTTGTTAGCTCCAATATATGATTGTGGTTTTACAGATATAGATGATGGAGTTATAGCATCACTATTAACAGAAGTTACTCGCCATTCTGCTGATCCTGTAAGTAAAAGTAAATTAGTTAATGGAACGATATGTCTAATAGTATTTGCTTCACGAGCAGCTACTCTAAACTCAATACGATCATCATCTCGTACAGGTATACCAAAAGACATATTACTTTCAGTACCAGATTTAGTCATCCATATATCTTGCGGCCCATTATTAGTTCCTGCAAATACTCTACGTTGTTCAAAATAAGATACAGCACCGGGATAATTACCAGTACCTACAAAATCATTTTCATGTATTGGTGGTGTAACAGAAAAATCTGTTGCAATATTATCGTCAACTAATGTAGTTGTATTTGTTTCTCCAATAAATCCAAATATACCTCCTTGTTCTTTATAAACACGATATCTAGATGCACCAGTAACGGCTGTCCATGTAATAGTATTTTTTGCTCCAGTAACAAATATATTATTACTTGGAATAGCACCAGCACTAGTTAATCCAACTGCTGATTGATTACTTTCTTCTACTGTAGTAGCACCTACAGCAGTCACAACATAATTATGATCTTGATATGTATCAGCGTTAGTAGAGGTTGAAGAAGGTATATAAGTAGTTACTGTTACACCTGTAGGAGGTGGCAAAGGACTACCAAAATCTATGGTTTTTAATTCCCATTTAGTTGCACTAAGTCTTCTTAATTCTTTAGGTGGACAATTAGGATGCACTAACGTCATAACATCAGCAGATTGCACATAATGTACATCAAACAATTCTGCTTCTAGAAATGGATGCGGTACTTCATATGTCATATCAGCAGGTAATGGATACCAATAAGCTGTGTTAGGTGGCTGAAAATTTGTATGAGCAACTGTGCAATAATAGTTAGTGCCACTAATTTTTGCAATATCTCCAACAACGTATGCAGTCGTAGCATCCCATGCACTACCATCTGTGTATTTTAAAGTTTGCCCTTGTGTATGAAATCTAAAATATTGATCACCAAATTCAATAATCATTGTTTGAACAGTAGAAAATGTAAAAGACAATAATCTAGTTTTTTTAGTACTATCTTTTACTTCATTTACAAACGCAAAACCTGACCTGTTTTGTGCAGGGCCTTGCGGTTTAACAATGAAATTACGAACTAATGCCGCACCTTGTTGGAATTTATTATCAGCAATACGGCCAAACATCTCTGGTGATATTTCTCCTCCAGAAAATGTTTGTTTAAAAGTTCGTGTATTTGGCATTAATTATCTCCCGGCTGTCCAAGGAACTATATGTTCTACAGTTATATCTCTATGTAAATTGTCAGCTTGTTTAGCACTAGTTAAATAGCTCATCATCATTTGTGTAGAGCGTTTTGCTTCTGCTGCTCCAGCATCACCTTTAATTACAGGCCCTGCAAGCATTGATGCTAAATGCCATGACAATGTAGTTACAAATAAAGGAGTAAATAATGTTGGATCAGTTATATATGCCTGATATCTCAACATAGCTTTTTCCTGATTTGTATAGATAAATGGACCTTCTACTGCAAATTGTTGTGGTGTATATTGGCCTGCTACTATTGTTGGTGCAAAATTAGCTGTCATATTACCGGGAGTATCTCCGGCTGACATTCTTGTTGCGTAATCATTTTGTGCTGACGGAGATATTATTGCGACAGGTGTCATCATGTCCGTAGGAGCTTGATACGCATAATCCCATTGATCCAAAGTATTTGTTGTTAAAGCTAAACTTTCTCTCTTAGATGCAAAATTCCATGTGTGCATTTGCAATAAATTGTCTCTTGCTATTGGATAAAAACGTGCTGCTTTTTCTGCCTGAGCAGAACCTTCTGGAGGTTTTATAGAGGCTATTGTTGCATCGTCACCCAAATGAGCTAGGGCAAGGTTGCATATAGTTACTTCGGTTGCCATAACAATTCCTATAAAAAGAGGAGGTTAGCAGACTTGCTACTAGCCCCCTATGAGTTAAATAGAAGACCAAGCCTATTTACTTACTGCTTCTAGTTTTTGTATAAGAGCAACTTTTGTTTGTCTTCTATCTAGTTCAACACCAATAGTCCGACCATAAGCTTCTAATTCAGCTTTAGTCATTTCTTCAAAATTAGTAGTTGCAGATGTTGCAGGTAATGCACATTCTTCACCACCAACTTTTTCTAGGTGTTTACAAAATTCACCGTTATACTCAAACTCATCGCCTGCTTCTCGTAGGCTATTGCCTACAAAACATTTGACTTTTGCTCTGTAAATAGGCATAAAATCTCCTTACTAAACTACAGTAAAGCCAGAAGCATAGTACTTCCGTCCATCACCGATTGTTTCTACTATATCAGCAGTAACTTTACCTGCAGTATAAGTACCAGCAATTGTGTATCTAGCACCTATATACCTTTGACCCTTTTCAGCAATCAATGGGTTAAAACGTACTACTACGTTTTTGCCTGCAACTAATGCTGCTGTAAGAACTGCATCGCTACTACCAATTACAGTAGGACTAGACAAGTTAGCATTTGGACTAGTAATAACTTCAAACTTTACGCTTGTACCACCTGCTAAAGCAGTAGTAACAGCAAAGTTCATGTAAAGTGGTGTACCTTCACCTATGTCTCTAGCAACATCTAAGTCAATAGTGTTAGTAGATACGGCAGTTGTTGTAAGTGCTTGATCTTCACTTACTCTGAGTAATGCATCTGTAATCATTTTTAATCTCCTTTTTTAATAATAAGATTACTGAACACGAGCTTCTGTGTTGATTAATGTATCAACTTTTCTAAGGGGTATACCTAAGAAAGATAAGAAACTGTTTGCTTGTCCGAACTGTGTTAAACCTTCTTGTATTTTTAAAACATTTTGTGATTTATCTAATGCATTAATTGATAAACCAGAATGAATTGTTCTGTTCATATAGAAGGCTGCTCTACCCATAGCCATATTAGGTATTCTGTAACACGCTCTAGTCATTAGTTTTACTAGTGAAGTAGCAGCAGTATTAGCTTGAGTTCCAGTACCTGCAAGTAAATCAGAAATGTCAATATTGCAAATACGAACAACGTATCTCCAATCTTTAACAACTAGACCATTCTTCCATTGGTAACGAGTAGCAAAAGCTTGTAATCTTGTACCGTCACTATTGTAAACAGTTTGTTCACCTAGATCTTCATGTGTCAAACCAGCTTTAGATCCTTTAGGGAAAGGACAATATACTGTTTGATCACCCCAAAGTATTAGATAAACAGAGGCATTGTCAGAACCAGTACCGCCTGCATCAAGAATGTTAACTGCGTTATCTGCTGAAAGATCGCCATATCTTGGTGCTAAACCTAAAAACTTTTTAGGATCTGTTCCGGGGTTACCGTAAAACATTGTTTCGGCTTGTGCCTGATTCATTGCTTCTAAAAACGCAGAATCTTCTGATAGACGGAACTGTGCGGTGTTACCATTTAACATCGCTAAGTCTTTGTCTACTTCAGATCTTGCTTCTAGAATTCCGCAAGCTTCATCAACTTGTGCAGTTGTAGATTTACTGTTTGGAATACCTTGGTTTAATGCACGGAAATAAACTTGTGGTAAACCAGTTCTAATAATTACACGTTCACCAGTAGGTAAATTACCTTCTTTAAAAACGCAATCGTCTAATATTTCGTTGCTTTGTGATAACAATTCTGCAACGATTGGAACTCTACCGTCTGGGTCAGATCTTTTTGCCCAATCCGCTAGGGTTAAATTTGATGATGAGAGAGTAGCCATTTAAATCTCCTTATTGGTTTTGCTGATTAGAATATAGTGCGTTAGCTATGCTGTTAAAATCTTTTGGTACATTGGATTTACCAACAGCACCTTCAGATTTGCCGACATAACTGTCTTCACTAATTGCCTTACCTGCTCGGTACATAAACCGAATAACTTCGGGATGGTTGCCCAAGCCAGATTCTTGCAGCAGCGACTTCAAAGCATCAGTACCAAATGCATTTAGAGATGTTTTAGCAATTTCCAAATTAGCAGTTAAACTTTCACCACCAAATTCTTGGTCGGCTTTAGCTTCATTTGCCCATTCTATTCTTACTTGTTCTACCTCTTGTGCTTGTCTGGCTTGTATGACAGGGGCTACCTTGTCTAATACTTTTTGTGCAGCGTCTTGTGACAGGTTAAGGTCTTTAGCGACTTCACCGAAAGCAGTTAATACTTCGGGGTCGAGTTCATCAGGTGCGTCAGCCACCTTTGCATTGAATTCGTATTTATCAGGTGCACCTTCTGGTGCTTCTGATTCGCTAGTTTTACTTTCAACAGCGGACTCATCCGAGTCTTGTTGATCCTGTACAGTTTCCGCTTGCTGCTGGTTTTCAGTAGTTGCCTCAGTTAATGCATCTACTGGTTGCTGTGTGCTGCCTTCATTGGTTTGGGTTGGATCTGTCATCAGCGAGTCTGACATTTTTTTGCTCCTTAATCATTGTCGGGTATAACTCTGG
>TARA_R100000697_G_scaffold75838_1_pt1 | contig 12025 bp, 26 predicted proteins | sample TARA_R100000697 | Tara Oceans TARA_R100000697 (sample SAMEA2622788) | marine metagenome | biome: marine biome (ENVO:00000447); feature: surface water layer (ENVO:00002042); material: "saline water (ENVO:00002010), including plankton (ENVO:xxxxxxxx)" | depth 5 m
AGAAAAGGTAAAAACGGAAATATAGCATATTTATCAAACTTTTGGAGGGATATAGAATTATCAAACACACCATCAGCACAATATCCTGTAACTGAATTAGATTTTTTTGACGGTACAAATCAAAAGGAGTTTTTAATTCACATCATGAGAAAATATCCTGAGTTTAACTTTTATGGTTTACCAGATTATGTAGGTGCTTTAGATTGGATTGACATAGAATATAGAATGTCAAAATATAATATTGATAAGTTTGATAATGGTTTTTTTCCTAGTGTTTTAATACAAATGTTTGGTGAAGTTCCTGATGGAATGAACGCTCAACAGTATGTTGAAAAGATAAAAGAGAAATTCACAGGAGAGGCTAATAATGATAAGTTTTTAGTTGAGTTGTTAGATAGTCCTGAACAAGCTGCAAGTATAAAAGAATTTGATCGTGAGAGAGATGGCGAATTTATGGAGTTATCTCAACTATGCACAAAAGCAATTATATCAGCTCATAGAATTACTCCTAGTTTAGCAGGTTTAGAAACTGCTGGTAAGTTAGGAAGTAGCCAACAGATAAAAGATGAATATGATAAATTCATGAATAGTGTTGTTATTCCTGATTTTCAAGAGCCATTATTAAAGGTATTAAACAAGATTATCAAAAGAGATACTAAATATGGTAATATTGAAGTAGGTATTTTGAATGTTAGTCCTGTTGGCGATAGTGCTAAAGTTGATTTAAATGCAGTTATTACCATAAATGAAGCTCGTAAGATGCTAGGTTTAGAGATGTTGGAAGATGGTAGAGGTGAGCAGTTTGTTAATGAGAATGCGGTGCAGAATATTGAAGAAGATTCAATAGATGAAGAAGTAGAGAATGAAATAAATAACACTTACCAAAATAGTATTTATTCTAAAACCTATGCAGATTATCCTGATAGTGCTGTTAACAATGCTAAAAGAGGCATTAAGTTAAATGATGAGGTTAACAATAGATGTGCTACTAATGTAGGTAAGCAAAGAGCACAGGACATAGCCAATAGAAGAGGTTTATCTTTTAGCACTATAAAAAGAACTTTTAGCTATTTATCAAGAGCAGAAGAGTATTATGATCCTTCAGATACTAAAGCATGTGGTACTATCTCATATTTATTATGGGGAGGTAAGTCTATGAAGAGTTGGGCAGAGAGTAAAATTAAAGAAATTGAAAACAGTTAAATATGGCGTATAATCAAATAATGATGACCTCAACAGAGGTAAGTACTCAAGCTATAAATGATAATTATTTTGATACTGCTTACTTTGACAAATATATTTTAACATCACAAAGAAAGTATGTTAAACCTGTTTTAGGCAAAGATTACTATAATGAATTGTTAACACAGATTGCAGGAGGTAGTTTAACAACAGATAACACTATTATAGTAGATAACTTTATAAAACCTATGTTAGCTCATTACATAGTCTATGAAGTGTATTCTAAGGTGCATACACAGTTAACTAATCAGGGTGCTATGGAGAATAACACAGAGCAATCTAATCAGGCTAATAATTTTGAATATTCACAATCTAGAGATTTCTATATTAATAAGGCTGATTTTTGGAAAAAGGATATGATAGAATATATTAAAGAGGCTAAAGATGATGATTCAACTAAATTTCCTTTATTTGATGATTGTGATACACCTCCACAAGTAAATAAAAAAGGTATAATATTTTATTAAGATATGGCGATATTACATAGAAATATTACAAATAGTTCTGACATTCATAATCCTAAATGGTTCCCAGATAGCAATAATGGAGATTACGCTTTTAAGAATGAAAAAGGAGAGTTAGAAAGTACTGATGAATTGTTATTACCTGCTGCTTTAAATTTTGTTGATGGTAGTGTAGCTCCTCCAACTACGGCAACAGGAGACATTTATATTTTGTCTAGTGGTGCTAGTGTTAATGCTGGATGGGGTTCTGTAAGCTTACAAGATTGGGTAAGGTATGACGGTACTGCATGGAATAGCTTAACTCCTCAAAAAAGTACTTTATGTTATGATAAAACTGCTGATTCATTAATGAGCTTTGACGGTTCTGCATGGAATGCTATTGGTGGAGGTGGAGGTGCTAGTACTATTTATACATCTGATGATTCTTTGACAGGTAATAGAACAGTTGATTTAGATGGTAATAATTTACTATTTAATAATCAAGCAGGTGATAATATTTTAAAAATCCAAGATAATGAAATATTTACACTTGGTAAGGGTGCAAGTTCATCTTATAGTACGGCAGTAGCTGTTGGAAGGCAATCAAATGCATCAGGAGATTCATCGGTTGCAATTGGTAATAATTCGGCAAGTTCAGGAACAGCTAGCATTGCAATAGGAAATAGTAGTAATATTACATCGATTCAATCAGTAGCAATTGGATCTGTTGCAACATCAACAGGAACTAATGGAATTGCTATCGGTCAAAATTCTTCTGTTGTCGCTAAAAGTGTCGGCATTGGTGCTAACACCGAAACAAATGCAAATAGTCAAGCTTTGGGACATACAGCAAAGTCACTAGGTGCTTATAGTGTTGCTATTGGTTATGTCGCAAAAGCCTCATCAACTAATAGCATAACAATCGGAGGAAGGTCTTGTATAACTAGTGGCTCTAGGTCAATAACAATGTCAACTAGTAACGCATCAATTAATAATACTGTTGGAGAATCATTTTTAGTAAATTTAAATAATGCTACTAACGCTTTATTTATAGGTCAAACGACGGATAGTTATTATGGTGGTAGTGGTAATTTTGGTATAGGAACTACAACACCATCAGGAAAATTAACTGTTGAAGGAGCAGATACTTTATCAACATCATCAGCATTACAAGTTTATGATGGTGATAGTACTCCTAATTTATTAATGACTGTAAAAAATAATGGTACTATAAATTTTTCTAGCTTGCCAACTAGCTCCGCAGGTTTATCAAGTGGAGATGTTTACAATGATTCAGGAACTTTAAAAATAGTTTAATAAAATTAAGATGATTAAAAATAAAGAATATTATAAAATAACAGGAGATATTACTGCTGATTTTGGGGTTACGGTAACTAATCCAATTGTAAAAATATTTGTTACTGCTAAAGATGTAGAAGTTTCAGGGCTTTTAAATTGTGAGTATAATATCTATTATTCAGAGGATAATTATTTAAATGGTGCTTATTTTTTCAAAGCATCAAAAGATGATAAAAGAATGATTAATTTTACTTATCCTATTGCTAATGTTCCTGATTGGGGATATTTAAATTATAAGGAGAATCAAAGAAAGATCATAGCAGATACTTTTGGTTTAGATTTACAAAATGTTGAACTAGTACAAGAGGATTAATGAATAAACAACAAGCATTAAACATATTAGCAGAATTAGCTTTTAAGGCTGATTTACCTAAAGGGTTAACAGGAAATGATGCTAAAATATACGTAGAGCAAATAACAACAGCCATAAACATTTTAAAAGCAATTATAAAAGAAGAATAAAATAATATAATGAAGTTTTTAACGGTTGAGTTTTTATTACAATTTATAGCATTATTTATAGGTATATTATCTGCTTTTATAAGGTTTAATAACAAAACTGAAAAAAATACTTTATTGATTGTGCAGTTAGAGAAAGATGTTGAGGCTATAAAAGCTGAAGAAAAAGAGAACTATGCAAAGCTTGAAAATAAGATAGGCAGAGTAGAGAGTGACATAAGATGCATAGCTGCTGATATTGGTGAAATAAAAGGAATATTAAGCAAAATGGATGATAACAAATGAAGTTAAGTAATAGCTTTACCTTATCAGAAATGTTAAGAAGTAATACAGCCTCTAGGCTAGGAATTGATGAACAATTTAACCCATCAAAAGAGGTTATTGATAATTTAACTAGATTATGTAGAAAGGTATTACAACCTATTAGAGATAGTTTAGAGATGCCTGTAAGGGTTACTAGTGGTTATAGATGTGAAGAGTTAAATAAATCGATTGGAGGTAGTTCTAAAAGCCAACATGTAAAAGGTGAGGCTGTTGATATTGAATTATGGATAAGGGGAAAAGAAAAGAATGCTATTTTATTAGATGAAATAATTAATTTATCATTTAGGGGTGAGATAGAATTCGACCAATTAATAATAGAGTACCCTGTTAATGATGTTCCAAAGTGGATACATATTTCATACAGTGATAAAAATAGAAATCAGGTATTAATAGCAGAAAAAGTAAAAGGTAAAACAGTTTATAAAAAAGCGAATCAATGAAAAAGTTTATAAATATTGCAAAGGGATTTTTAAAGAAAGGAGAGATTGTTAAAAATACTGTTGAGGGTATTGAAAAGATTGGAAAAGTAAAGGTAAGTAAGAAGAAGATTGTACTAGGTATAATAATTGTTTTAGCTATCTTAGTACTTGCTGGGGTGATTAGTGAAGAAACTTTTATTGAGTTGTTTAAAGAGATAAGTTAGGATTTTCCAGCCTCTTCTGAGGCTTTTGTTTGTTTTGTTTAGGAGGGTTTGTTACCCTCCTTTTTTTTGCCATAAAAATAAATATTAAAAAAATATTATATCTACTATTGTGGTATTAAAAAATTAATATTATCTTTGATTATATCAAACAACAAAACAATTTAAAACAACAAACATTATGGAAAAGTTCAGACAAACATTATCACAGATTCAAAAAGCAAATAACACTATTTTTTCAGTAGAGTTTTACAAAAAAGATGGTTCAGTTAGAACTATGACTGCTAGATTACACGTTAAAAAAGGTGTTAAAGGTACCGGTATGGCTTACAATCCAATAGAAAAAGGTTTACTTCCTGTTTGGGACATGCAAAAAAACGGTTTTAGAATGATTAACTTAAAAACTGTCACTAAATTACAAATAAAAGGAGAGGAGCTTATTTAAGCTCTTCTTTTTAACTAAATATTAATATTAAAAATAAACAAGATGAGCAGATTACAAGAGAAATACCAAAAAGAACATGCAGAAAATTTAGCATATGATAAGGCTCAATTATATCATGAGCATTTATTAGAGATAGAGAAGCAAGAAGAAATAGATGAATGTGAGGGTATGCTAATAACATACATGGGCTTAGAAGAGTTTAAAAAGCTATCTAAGGATAATTTAAACATGATAATACTAGCAATGCAAGAATACGCTGAAAATAAAGTAAATGAATAGATATTATATTCATTAATTATTAGGAGGTTTATAGCCTCCTTTTTTTTATTAATTTTAAAATAAAAAGATGAACAAAAAAACAATTATTATAGTATGTATATTAGTATTCTGGGGATTAATTTTAGGCTCATATTTTACAGATTCTGAAATTTACACAGAAGTAGTATTATGGCTCTTTGTGATACCTGCAATACTAGCAGTCATTTATATTTTAATTATGCTTTATGTGTGGATTAAAAACATATTTAATAAAAAAAGGTAAACACTATTCAGGGTTTAGATTTATACCATTTTTCAGGTGTAGAGAAATAACAATAATTTTTAAGTTTACAGATTCATGTAGATATGAATATAATAATCCACAACTAACAGAACAGATTAATAAATTATTCGGCTTTGGTGCTTTGTGGCATCATAGAAGTAGTGTTAGAATAGGTTGGAGGTACTCACCTAAAAAAGATAATATTAAGCTTTATACCTACAAATATATTCAAGGAGTACGGTTTGAAAAGCATTTTGATACTGTTAAAATAGGTCAGTATAACAAACTAAGAATTAAGGCTCATAGATCATATTGGTTAGGTAAATTTCTTTTCCCTTATTTTGGAGGTAAAGAACCAGCTCCTCATGATATTAAAATTTTATTAGATTTCATGTAGTCCTATGTAATAATTATTTATTATATTTGTGTATAGTTAATAACAAAACAATCAGACATGAGAACAACAGAACAAGTAAGCGTATATTTAGGAGAAACATCAGAAAGAGAGTTTAAAGTTAATGTAACCTGTGATTATTGCTCTGGAGATTATTTTACTCCACCTAGTACAGAATTTTATGTAGATAGTGATGTTTACGATGATAAAGATGGTGTAGTTAATGAACTAATAGAGAGATATGAGAGCATGTTTAATGTTGATTTTAACAACTTAGCAATAGAAGAATTCAAGAATTTACACTAAATCACAATTAAAATGGAAAATTTAAACTTAGGGGAGTTTCTTCATAGGAACTCCAACAAATCAAACAAAGATTTGGCAGATAGTATTAGGCAGGTTAAAAGGCTTTCTAACAAACATGATAACGTAGTAGTACATCAGGAAAAGAAAAGCCTTATAAGTACTGCTAAAAAGCTATCACAATGCATTAAGAGTTTTAACAATGAAGCACAATTAATAATAACTATAAAGGATAAACAATGGCAACAGGACTAGAAAGAGCATTAAAAACGGTAGATATAAAAGGTAAGGCTTACGTAACCGTTAATGAACGTATAAAGTACTTTAGAGAGCATTTTACAGGGTATAGGCTAATAAGTGATATAGTATATCAAAAAGATGCTGAGTACCTTACATGGGATGACAAAGGAGAAACTAAAGGAGCATGGAGGAGTGCAGAGATATGTTTCAAAGCATCTATATTAAATGAAAAAGGGGATGTAGTTGCTACTGGTTATGCTATGGAAAAGGCTGATAGTAGTTACATTAACAAAACTAGTTTTATTGAAAATTGCGAAACTAGTGCATGGGGTAGAGCATTGGCTAATTTTGCAATCGGTGTTGATGCCTCAGTAGCTAGTGCTGATGAGGTTGCTAATGCTATCAAAAATCAGAAGTAATGGGATTTGATAACACTACTGAGAATGCTAGTCATTGGCAAATTACAATGATAGAGAGTTTAATTGATTTATCTTACATACCTCAACAAGAGAAAGAAGAAGTTGAAAAATTAATATTTGATACTGAATTAAAATATGATGAAGCTGAATCAATAATAACCTATTTAAAGGCTAATAGCTTTCCAACATTAGAAGAGCAATTTAACAGAAAAATTAAAGAATAATTAAATTTTATAACTATGGATAATAACTTAGAATTTGCAGACGGATTAATTTTTAAACTACCTAGAGAAGGTGCACCTGATTTTATAAAGGGTAGTATTTCAATTAAAAGAGTTGAATTAATTAAATGGTTAACTAATAAAAATGATGAATGGATTAACCTTGATTTAAAAGTTGGTCAATCAGGTAAATCTTATGCAAGTGTTAATAATTGGAAGCCTGATAACAAATCAACTATTCCAACAGTTAATGTAAATGCTAAAGCTGATCCTGCTGATGATTTACCATTTTAATTATGGAAAGTAAAGAAATAGATGAGTTAATAGGAGGAGTACAGAAGGTCATAGATTGGTACTCCTCTTCTGATTTTGGACATGGTGACATTGATTATTTAATTAAAGCAAAAAGAAAACTAGTAGGCTATTCTTTTAGATTTAGTGAGGTTGTAGGTTATGCTTTAGATGAATATAATAAAGGCTATAATTTTAGAAAAAGAAATCTAGCAGAAAGTAAATTAAAGTATATTGATTCAGGTGATACTGCTGGGAAATCTGAACTAAAAGCAGAGTTAAAAGCTTATAAATTTAGAGTTGATGAAGGGGAAAGTGAGGCTCTTTATAGAAAAGTTAAAAGTTATTTTGATACTATGAGAGATGCGATAACTAGTATAACGCAAGATATTAGTATATTGCGTAAAGAGTATGAAGATGCAAAACATGAATAAAAAATTATTAGTTTGTACTTTTTCAGGAGGTAGAACCTCGGCTTTTATGGGACAGTTTATAAATAACTATTCTAAATATGATGAATTTGATAAGGTTTTTATTTTTGCTAATACTGGTAAAGAAAAGCAAGAAACATTAGATTTTATTAATAAATGTGATATAGAGTGGAATTTAAATGTAGTATGGTTAGAGGCTGATATTATACATCAAAAAGGAGTTGGAACTAATTATAAAATAGTTGATTATAATACTGCATCAAGGAAAGGAGAGCCTTTTGAGGACATGTTAAAAAAGTATCCTATACCTACTAATTTTGCTAGTAATTGTACTAGAGAATTAAAGTTAGCTCCTATTAACAAATATGTTAAATCTTTAGGTTATTATGAGGTTTATACAGCAATGGGTATAAGATATGATGAGAGGCATAGAATTAGTAATGAGGCTAAAAAAAATAATATTATTTATCCATTAATAAATGATGTTCAAATAGATAGTAAATTTATTCGCTCATGGTGGGATAAACAGCCTTTTGATTTGCAACTAAAAGATTATGAAGGTAATTGTGATTTATGTTTTAAAAAGTCAACTAAAAAGCGTCTTACTATTATTAAATATAATCCAGAAGTTGCTAATTGGTGGTTAAGAATGGAGAACAAATATGGTACAGATGATTTACCTAGATTTGATTTAAGAACTAACATAAGTGTAAAGCAATTAGTAGAAATGTCTAAAAAACCATTTAGAAAAGCGGAGGATTTACATGAGCTAGATAAAAAGCAGTGTAGTCTATTTGATATAAGTACTGATTGTTTATGTAAGGCTACTTAATATGACATTTACAATTTATGGTAACTGTCCATCTAAAAGTAACTGCTATAAAGTTATTAGATTAGGTAATAGATGTGGACTAGGTAAACAAAAGAAACTTGAACAATATGAGCAATCATTTAAAACTCAGATGTTAAATTATAAATATGATCTAGTTGATACTGAATTTAAATTTATTATTGATGTCTATTATGATAGTCGTAGACCTGATTTAGATAATAGTTTAAAGGTTGTTCTGGACTGTTTGCAAAAAGTAGGAGCTATTAAAAATGATAATAAATGTATTGAGATAGTTGCAAAAAAACACTTAGACAAAGAGAATCCTAGAGTAAAATTTAGTATATTACCTAAATAAAATATAAGGAGATAATCTAGTCATTAGGAGGTAAAATTAATTTTTTACCTTTTTTTTTGTCGAATAGTTTTGTATTAAAAAATTATTACTATATTTGATTTAACGAAACAATTTAAAAAACAACAATCATGGAAGATTTACAATTAAAAACTTACATTAAAGCAAAGCATAAAAATTATGTTGATATGTGTAAAGAGTCATTAGACAGTTATAAAATGACTCCAGAAGATGAAAGTGTTATGAGAAACTTTTATCAAAAAAAAGCATCAGAATATATTACTAAAGCTGAAGCTTTATGGGAGGTAATAGAAAAATTTTAAACAATTAAAACAAAATGAACTTAAAAACATCTAAAGATTTACAAGAGGTTAATGATACTCTAAGAGATATTAATCTAAGAAAGCAAATGATTTTAACTAGAACGCTGGTTAGTGCCATAAATGAGGTAGATGATAATCTATCACATAAAGAGTTAGCTGATAGCATTGCTTTTATTCTCTATGAATATTACGGAAAAGAGAATTATAATGATTTTATTGAGCTTTTAAAAAATAAGCTTTAATGAATCAGGAGAAAAAAAAGCAATTTGATATTGCTTATATTAAAGAGCAAATTAGATTTTGTAAAATGGGAATAGATGAAGGTAATTGGGATGGATATAAACAAAATTTAGAGTACCGAAAAGAAAGATTAAACAGATTAAACAAACAATTAAAAAACTTATTAACATGAAAGAGTTAAATGATTTAGAAAATAAATTTTTCATTTTTATTAGTTCCTTAACTAATTTTGAAAGCCAGTTAAAAGAATCAGAATATAAAGAGCCTGATGTTCAACTTTTAGCTTTTCAAACAATAAACAAACTAAAAGATTTAAATATTAACATTACTAACGAAATAAAAAGAGCATACCTTTTAAAAAACCTTTAACTAATGATTTACTCCGATAACGACCTTTATAAAGCCTTTACTCTATTTGAGCAAGGCTTTTCTTATTTTGATGTTACAAACTACTTTAAAAAAAATAATTTAAGCCTTTTTGATAAACAAAAAATAGAATTAATAATTGACGCTATTTTATCTCATTATCAAATAACAGAAAAAGAATTTATATCCAGAAGCAGACGTAGGCATTTAGTAACTGCTAGAGGTATATTTTACTATTTAAGCAGAAATCTAACTAAAAACAGTACAGTATTAATTGGTAGAAGGGTTAATCGTGACCATGCAACCGTATTAAATGGTTATAAGGTCATAGAGGGTTATCTTCAGTTTAATATCGATGGTATGAAGAAAGATATTGAAAATGTAACTAAGATTTTTAATGCTTATATTGATGCTAAGAATAAACAGAAAAATCAGTTAATTAAACAGGTATGCACAGAGAAGAGTTAGATTTTTTAAAACTCGTAATTATGAGTTATTTTGATTTAGATTCAAAAGATTTTTTTTTTAAATCAAGATTAAATAATATTGTATACGCTAGAAGAATATTTTTTTATCTTGCTGAGGTTCATCTAGAAAAAAAACAAATTACAATTTCTAAATATTTAAAATGTAAAGCTAGTTCTGTTAGCTTTGGTAAGAATCATATTCAAAAATTATTAAACTCAGAGGATAAAGAATTAATAAATGATTTAAGGGAAATAAAAAAACTATTAAGTAATAATGTCAAATAAAAAGGATAGCTACTGGTTCAGACATGATAGTTCTGCTGGTAGAGGATTAAAACTAAGAAAAATACAATATTTATACGGTCATTGGGGAAAAGGGATATATTGGGATGTAGTTGAGATATTAAGGGATTCAGCAAGTTATAGCCATAGTGCTGATGAGTTTGATTTGAAAATGTTAGCAGATTTAATTGGTTGTAAAGATTCTGATAAGTTTTTAGAATGGTATCAGGATTGTGTAAAATTCAACTTACTTGCTGAGGATAAAAAAAGATTTTTTTCACCTGCTTTGAGCAGAGTTATGGGAGTCTGGGATAGTAAAAAAGAAAATGGTAAAAAAGGAGGCAGACCTAAGAAAGAAAAAACCGAAACAAAACCTAAATTAAACCTAAACGAAACCGAAATAAAACCTAAATTAAACCGAAATAAAACCGAATCAAAAGCTAATCGAAACCATAAGATAATAGAACATAACAGAATAGAATATAATAATATAGATAATAAGATAGAAAAGATATTAAAAAGGTTTTCTGAAACTGATTACAAACAGAATGAAAGAATTTATAAAACAAATAAAGATGAATTAATTAAACATCTAGAAAGATTTTTAGAAATTAAAAAAGATTCTGAAGAATTTAGAAACAAACAATACGGGAATATTATATCTTGGTTTTGGAATTGGTGTAATTCAACATCCAAACCAAAAGAAACAAACAACAACACAGCAGCTCCATGGATAGAAGGGAGCAAATAAATGGAAAATTATTATTCAAAACCTTTTCACGAGCTAGAAGGCTTAGATGAAATTAGATTAGGCAAAGTTGATACAGGCTTAGGCATAGGTGTAGATGCTTTTGATAATCATATCAAATGGAAGCAAGGACAGTTTAACATGGTAAATGGGCATGATAATGTTGGTAAAACAGATGTGCTACTGTGGTACTTTGTATGCATGAGCAAATTGCATGGCAAAAAACATCTTATCTACTCTTCTGAGAATACTGTTAGATCACAAGTATTTAAAATATTTAACTTTTGGACTGGTAAAAGATTAGACAAAGATTATCTAGTAGATGATAAAGGTTTCCAACATACCCTAAATGAGATTAGTGATTACTTTGAGTTTATACCAAACAATAAACGTTATACGGCTTATGATATTTTAGATTTAGCAAGTAAAAAACATCATGATGGGCTTTTAGTTGATCCTTTTAACTCGTTAATGGTAGAAACATCTAACAAACATCAAGAAGATTATGATATTTGTGCTAATCTTAGAATCTTTGGAGAGCAAAACAATACAAGTGTTTTTGTAAATGCTCATTTAGTTACTCAAGCAGCTAGAAACAGATACCCAAAAGACCACATCTACGAGGGGCATTTATCAGCACCTGAAAAAGCCGATACAGAAGGA
>TARA_R100000697_G_scaffold111881_1_pt1 | contig 11979 bp, 14 predicted proteins | sample TARA_R100000697 | Tara Oceans TARA_R100000697 (sample SAMEA2622788) | marine metagenome | biome: marine biome (ENVO:00000447); feature: surface water layer (ENVO:00002042); material: "saline water (ENVO:00002010), including plankton (ENVO:xxxxxxxx)" | depth 5 m
AGTTGATGTGTTAACTACAAGTACAACTATTACAGCAACAAATATTCAGAAAGCAGTTTTAAGACCTTATTACACAATAAGAAGTGATATATTAGAAGGTTATAGTGCTATTGGAGGAAATCCTACTGGAGCAAATCTTCCAATTGTTGGAATAGTAGATAAATATTCTGGAGCATCAGATTATTTTCTTGGAAATCCTAGTGACCTTGTTTTTACAGTTACTAAACCTACAATGATAGGAGATATAACAACTTCAATTCATGATTCTGATGGAAAATTTGCTAATGTAGATAAAACATCTGCTGTTATTTATAAGATTCAAAAAATGAAAAGAACTCCAACAGGAATCATTGAGGATATTATGGAAGAAGAAAAAGAAGATTCAAAAAATAAAAATAAAAAAAAATGAAATTTTAATTTTAATTAAAAATATATATAATATTATATAAAATGAGAATTGAAAATACTTGGAGTAAAGAAGATATTGATAAACTATTTTTTCACGATTGGGCAATTAAAGACTTTGTTAGTTCGGGTGCAGTTGCTGAATTAGTTGGTCAAGATACAATTTCAGATGATTGGAATGTTGATTCATTAATTGAAGCTATAAATAAAGATATGGAAGAAGAATTAGGTTATATGGAAATATTAAAAAAATATTTAAAAGAAGTTGATGATATTTAAACTTTTTGTTAAAACTTTTTTCTAAAAAGTTTATTTTATTATAATATAATAATGGTAAAAATGATTATTGAAAAAGGAACTGCTAAAAATAAAAAACTCAAAGCAATTTTTTTTGACGATAATGGAAAAAAAATAAAAACTTCACAATTTGGCGATGACAGATATGAAGATTATACAATGCACAAAGACAAGTCACGCAGAGAGAAATACAGAAGTCGTCATAAAGGGAACTTAAAGAAGGGAACTTATATGTCTCCTTCTCATCTTTCTTTTTATATTTTATGGGGTGATTCAACATCTCGCAATAATAATATTAAACAATATAAAAAAATGTTTAAATTAAATTAAATTAATAACAATTCGCAAAAGGATTATTATATTCCTTTTGAGGAGCAACTGCACGACGTATTTGATTTCTCAATGCTTCTTGTTCTTTATCCTTTTGTTGTTGGATTTTCTTTTGTTCTTTTCTTGTTTTACGAATTTTTTCATAATTCATAATAGCATTTAATTGAGCATCTTCTAAATCTTTTTTAGTAAATATAAGTTCTTTTTGAATTTCTTTTTTTTCATGAATTGGTTTTTCTTCTACTTCTTCCTTTAATTTTTGAACTCTTTTTACTTTTTGTTGTTTTAATAATTCTTTTTCTTGTTTTTCTAATTCTTTATTTTCTTTCCTTTCTTGTGCTTTTTTCTTTCGTGCTTCCATTGCTTTCTCTCTAGCAATTTTCAATTTCTCTTTGTGTTCTTCAGTCATAGGAGGACGTTTCTTTCTAGGTTTTCCTTTTTTAGTTAATTTAACATTTGGGTCATTTACAGCATTATTAGGCATATTAAATATTTCATTAACATTCATATCATCTCTTTTTGATTTAGTCTTTGGAATAGCTTCTTCAACAATCTCTTCTTTCTTTTCTTCAATCTGTTCTTGAGTTATATCTTTATCTTCTTTGAAATCTTGAACTTCTTCAATAATATTTTCATTATCATTTTCTTCGTCATCAGTTGGAATAAAATCCATTTTTACTTCTGGTAAAAAATCCATATCTATTTATTATAATATAGATTTTATTTTTCTATTAAATATTAAAAATAATAATAAATATTTAATTATTTATTTCTTTTTAATAATTCTTTATTATTTATATAAAAGTGGTAATATAATTTATGGATTATTTACATCTATATTATCTTTATCAATAATAACTTCTTCATCATTATTTTTATCAAATACTGGATGATTCTCGGGTTCTTCTTCATGAATTTCTTTTTTAGGAATAATTTCTTCTTCAGGAATAATTTCTTCTCTAAAAGGTTTTATTTCTTTTAAACCATTACATATAAGTGGTTTTCTAACATTAGGATATTTACCTTCAAATTTTTTATTAAAAAAACTAATAATATCTAAATCAATATTTGGACTTGATTCTAATAAATTATCATATTCTGCTCTACAGATTTTTAAAAAATCTCTACAAGGTTTTCTTTTTTTATCGTGAAGACTTAATTCAATTTCAATTGCTCTTCCTAATTTGCTCCAAGCTAAGGCACTTATACGATGTCCTTCATATATTTCTGAATATCTTAAGAAAGATAATAATGTTCCTAAGATTCCGCAGAAGATATTTAATGAACCTACAGCAGCACTGAAACCGTGTTGAGAACTTTCTGGAACATAACTATCCGTTGCAAAGTTTGCTGTTCCCGTTAATGTTGATAATATAATAATAGGTATTTGTAAATGATGATATTTCTTTTTATATTTTCTTTGACTAAAATTATGTAAGTAAGCATAACACATTGATATTTCTCCCCATTCGCTCAATAACTCCTCTATTTCATCACTCCATTCTTCAATATTTTCTGGTATTGGTCTAGGTGTTTGAATAGAATTTATATCCATAATAAATATATACAATATATTAATATGGAATTATCAACTATGTTAATGAAAATGTATCATTCTAGATCAAAAATGTATAGGAAAATATATTATGAAAAGAATAGGAAACGAATATTAGACTACAATAATAAAAGATATTCTGATAGGTTACTAAAAGGAGAAGTAAAATTTACTAGAAAAGAATTTGTTATAAAGTTTGATTAATATATATAATTATTATCTATACTTCTGTATAGAATTGAGGATTTCAATTTTGTCCCTAAAATGAAAAAAACTATTATTTTAAAATTTTTTTGTGTTCCTCGGACACACATCATTTTTTTTTAAAATACTTTTTTTTAATTTAGGGACAAATATTTGTCCCTAAACTTTCAAAAGTTTAGAAGAATTTTAAGTGTATAATGAACCATATATATTTATTAGAATACTTTATTTTATGCGTTCAGTAAGGACAGTTTGAAAACGGATTTGTCCCTAAACTTCAAATTTGTCCCTAAAATGAAAATTTTGATGTCATTTTAATTTTTTGATGTCATTTTTTTTTCAAATATTCATATTTTAAATTTTTAATTTTGTCCCTAAATCATTTTTTTGTCCCTAAATCATTTTTTTGTCCCTAAATTTCATTAATTTATATGTTTCTATATATTCATAATAGAAAAAACGATTTATTTAATTTTATTAGAATAATAAATATATTATAATATTATATATGAGTGATTATAACCATTTTGAAAAGAAACCAATTGAGAAAGTGAAAAATGATATTCACGAAATCAATAAAAACATTAATAAACTCAAATTGGATTTAATAAAAATAAACGCTGATATATCAATTATTAAAGATTTTATTATAGAAAAGAAAAAAGAAAATGATGATATTTCTAGTGGTTGGTTTTGGAATTAATTATACTTTATTTATTAGATTATTATATATTATATATTATAAATGGATAGAAAACCTCCTAAAGTTTTTAAAGTAAAAGACCCAGACCCCGATGATAGATTTGATGACATTCACCCTCACTTACCTCAACCACCTTCTCTATTATTAATTGTAGGTTCAGTAAAACAAGGTAAATCTAATTTATTAGTAAATTTATTATGTAATCCCGATATGTATAAAGATAAATTTGATATAGTAAGAATTATTTCTAATACATTAAATGCAGACCCAAAAGGGAAATTAATGAATAAATATTTTGATTGTGAAGATCATTATAATGATGAAATGATTACTGATATAATTGAAAGTCAAAAGAAATATGAAGATTTTGAAAGACCAACAGTAGCTTTAGTATTAGATGATATTTTAACAAAAGACTTCAAGAAAACAAATGCTGTCAGTTTTCTAGCAACAAGATTTAGACATTATGGAATAGGATTATTAGCATTTACTACTCAATCATTTCGTGCTGTAAGTGGTTTAATACGTAATAATGCTACTGATGTAATTATTATGAAACAACAGAATAAAAAAGAATTAGAAAAGATTGAAGAAGAATATGGAGATTTATTTCCTAATATATTTATGGATTTATATAAGAAAGCAATTGAAGATGCTCCTTATTCCTTTTTATATTTAGATATGCAAACTAATCCTGCAACTGCTTATATTAGATTTGAAACAAAAATTGCTGAAGGAGAAAATAAATTATTTTAAATTTAAAATAAATATATTAATAATATTATAATGTATGGTTCATCTAGAACTATGAAAAAACCTCCATCAAAAAAACCTCCATCAAAAAAACCTCCATCAAAAAAACCAATGAAAAAACTTACTGAAGCACAACTTAAAAGATTAGAAAAACATTCAGTTCATCATAGTAAAAAACATATGGATATGATGAAAAAAGATATGATGAATGGAATGAGTTTTAAAATGGCACATGAAAAAGCACAATCCAAAGTTGGTAAATAATAATTTTGAAAAAAAATTTTTTTATTTATTATTTTTTTTAATTATTTAATTATTAAATAATATATTAGTATAATATATTATAAAATGGATTTATATGGTTCTGGAGCATCAATCGCACAAATCAATTCTCAAACAGCAGAGACAAGAGCAATAAATCAAGCAACGGCAGATTTTAATAATAGTTTAGCGTCTGAATTAGATACTGCTAATTTAGAGCAAGATGAAGATAGAAAAGCAACTCTTCAGAAAAATATAACAAGTGGTTTAACTTCTGGAGGAAAATTAGTTCTTAAAAAAGAGATAAGACAAGGAGCAAGTAAAGGTGTCTTAGGTGCTGGTAAATTTGTAAAAACAACCGCAGCAGAAAGATTCGCAAAAGAAGATGAACAACTTGCATCATTACCTTCATTAGAAGAAACACAAGATATGATAAGACAAGGAATAAGACCTCCATCTCCTGAATTAGGAGTAGAAAGCACTTTAAGAGAAGGAGAACAAGTTACAGCATCAACTGCTGATGAATTAGGTGCTTCAGTTGAAACTGCTAATTTAGCGGGTGAAGCTGCCGAAGGTGTAGAAGATTCAACAAAAGCATTAGCGAAAAAAGCAGCAGAGGAAGCAATTGAAAAAAGTGGATTAAAAACAGTTGGAAAAGTTGCTGGGAAATTGGCAACAACTGGAAAAGTTGGTCTTGCTGGTTTAGGAGGTGCTTTAGATGTAGGTTCAGATATATCAAGAGCATTAGAGGGTAAATCTGGAATGGAAGTATTTGGTTCAAATGCCGCATCACAGACTGGAAATATTATGAACATTGTAGGTTCTGGATTAGAAGTTGCTGGTATTCTAGGGGCAGCATTTCCTCCTGCTTTAATATTAGAAGGTTTAGGTGCTGGGGTTTCTCTAGTAGGAAGTATTACTGAAGGAGTTGGTGAAGAAGAAGCGTCTGAGGATAAAAAGCAACAAGCAGAAAAAGATATTACTTCTCAAGCAAGAGGTGATATTGTTGCAACACAAGTTACTCAAGCAGTAGGAAGAACACAATAATTTTCTTTATTTAAATATTTCTTTAGAATTAAATTTTTTTTAAATTTATTTTTTTATAATTATTTTATATTTATATATTATAAATGAGTTCTTATTGGAAAAGTGAGGATAAAATAAAAGTTTCTCAGACCCAAGTTTCTGTTCCTTCAACTAATGGATTATCATACAGTTCAACTGCTGGACAGACTGGAAGACGTGTTGATTTTCAAATTCCGCCTACTGTTAAATTCTTAGATGGAAAAAATAGTTATTTACAATTTGATATTAAACTAGCACCTCCCGCTGGAAGATCTCCTACTAGATTACATTTAGACCCTTTTATTGGAGGTCAATCAGTTGTGAAAAATTTAAGAATATATTCTGGTAATCGTTCTGTTTTATTAGAAGAAATTTCTGATTATAATGCTAAGGTTCAAATGCAATATTCGTATAATCAAGATGATAGTATGCGAAAAATGAGAGCAATAAAAGAAGGTTCTCTTACTTCAACTGTTGAAAATAGAGGAACTTTAGGAACTTCTGTTTCTAATAATATTGATACATCTAGCAATCCATATTATAGACCTATTGGAACAGTTCCTGCTGGTCGTGATTTTAATTCAACTGATTTCTTAACTGCTAAATTATCACTCCCAATTCACTGCGGACTTTTCGCAGATGGAGGAAATAAGATATTTCCAGTTTTAATGACCGATGGACTTTTTATAGAGGTGGATTTGGAAGACCCAGCAAGATATATTAAACAGTTAGATAGTGTTAATCGTCATCGTAGAGTTAAACAGAATCCAGTTTTCCATGGTGTAGATGTAGGCGGAACTGCTCTAGCAATTAATAATGCTACAAATCGCTCAGAGATATTTTTAGGTTTGCAAAACAATATGATGAGTGTTGAAAATTGTCCTTTCGTAAAAGGAGAACGTATAGGCATTTGTAGTGCTACTAATCCTAAACAAGAATGTGCTTTGACATTAACTGCTAATGGTGGTCAAGGTTATCCAAAAATCAACAATATTGAAAGAGATGCTTCTGGAAAAATTAAAATAACTTGCGAAGAATTTCAGAATAGTAATACTGGAACGGGTGTAGAAGCAACATCTAATAATTTTATTTTATTTAGTGCTGCTTGTGATAATAGCAATCGTGTTCAAGTTGGTGATTTAACTACTCCTATAGTAATTCCTGAAGATGGAGGTGGTTTCGCAACTTACAATCCAACAAGTGTTATTTCTAATGCTGAAATAGTTTGTCAGAAGGTTGAAGTAGATCCTCAGTATGAAGCGGGAATGATGAAAAGAATGAGAGATGGAGGTTCTATAGAAATTGATATTCCTAGTGTTACAAATTATAAACATTCACTTTTAAAAACAAATAGAAATGCTACAGTTAATATTCCTGTATCAAATACTCGTGCTAAATCTATGATTGTTATGCCAACTGATGCTTCTACATTAAGCACTCCTCAGTTGATTGGTGGTTTAGAACAAACTTATGAAGAAGAAGTAACTGCTATGGATGGAGAACTTCATTCAATTAGAACTGGACAATGTGGAATTATAGACCGCCTTACATCGTATCAAATGGTAGTTGATGACAAACTTGTTCCATCTCGTCCTATAGTTGTTTCAAAAATAAATAAAGGTGTAAGTATTTCTGCTCAACCTCTTATTGAATTAGAAAAAGCACTTAATCAAGCGGGAGTTGTTCCTCGCTCCTTTGTGGATTACAATCGTAATTTCTTGATTGGTCGTGCTTATGCTCTTAATGATGGAGTAGCAAATCTCAATAATAAATCAAATCAACTTCAGTTATTCTATAATGAAACAACTGTTGCTGGTGCAGATCAACCTCCTGAAAAAGATAAATTATTATTCTGCTTTGTGTTCCATCTTCGTAGAATTTCAATCAAGGGAGATTCTGTAACTGTCAGTTTGTAAATATTAATTATTATCTATATATCTTTTTTTATTTTTTCTTTAAAATTATTTTATATTATATAATTATAAAATGAGTAGAAAGTATTTGAATGTTCAACCAAATAATGTTCCTGCATCTGGAAAAGTTTCATTTGCTAGAGGTAATCCAATTATCACTGTAACATTAGGTCGCCAAGATGCTATGTTAGATTTATCTAGTATTCGCCTCTCTGGTGATTTTAATATATGGAGAAATGCTGCGGGGACTTTACATCCTCAAGCGGGAGGGGGTGCTAATGCTAGTGAATTAAGAGGTTCTCATAAATTAGGTGTTTATGCTACTATTGATCAATTAGTTTTTCGTCACGCAGAAACTAAACAAGTTATAGAACATATTCGTCACTATGGGCGTTTTATGGCGTCTTATATGCCTACAATGGCGGGGACTCAAGATACTGCGGGTCATCTATCTAAAACTGCTTTAATTATGCCTAATTATGAAGCATATCGTGATAGTGTTATTCGCAATACTCGTAATTCAGTTTTCTGTATTCCTTTACCTTCTGGACTTACTCTTGGAGTTTCTAAACTTCCATTAGATAAAGTTCCTTTAGAGATTGAAATTCATTTAGCACCAGATTCTCAGTTCTTCTATTCTTCTGATGCTACAACAACTAATATATCAAATGCATTTTATGAATTTTCAAATCTTGAATTAACGTGTGAAGTTGAAACTGGTGTTTCTTCTCCTGATACTGGTGTTTTAGAATTTAATAGTATTACTTCATATTTCTCAACTCTTGAAAGTTCTAATTCAATTATTAATTTCAATCTTGGATTATCAAAAGTATTAGCATCATTTGTCAATTTTGTTCCAGCAAATTTTGTTAATAATTTAGCACAAGATGGCTTCCTCACTTATATGCCAACTTTAAAACCAAATGCCGTAGGAACTGGGGATGGAGGAATTGCTGATTTAGATACTCTATCCTTCCTTCGTAATGGTGAGCGTTTCCCTTCTTCTTTTGAAGTTGAAAGTGTTCATGATACTACTACAAATCCTACAACTGTTGTAGATCCTCAAGTTATTAAAGGTTTCTTAAATAGTATTATTCCTGAAAATCAACATACTAGAACATCCGCATCTCCTCTTACAACCAACAGAAATTTCACTGGTAATCAGAATGCTGTTACTGGTTATAGATTTATTCCAGACACTGGAGCGGTTTATGGTGTAGGTGTATTATATGATATGTTAGATTCTCAAGGTGTAGATTTCAGTAATTCCCAGTTTAGTATTCAGATGAAAAATGGTTTAGTTGATGGTAATCCAATTTCTGCTTACCTATTTATTAAATCTAAAGTTGCTGTTGCTTGGTCTGCTGAAAAAGGTGTTCAAGTTATTATGTAAATATTTTCTATGTAAAATCTTTTTTAATAAATTTTTTTTTAAAATAAAATATATATATTATTATATAAAATGGATAGTAAAATGGACAGTCCAACAGAAGACCGTATTCCAGACCTTATTAAAATTGGAGCAATTCCATCTGAATTTGGTCAGATGTTACATACTGATGTAATAGACCCTGTTACATTTTCTCAACGTCGTGTTAGATTTACTCTATCACGTGTTGCTGGATTTCTACATTCTGACTCAAAAATTACTCTAGCAATAACTCCCCAAGCAACCGTTGCTAAGGGTTTTTATCCTTTGAATGTAGGTATTTCTCAGTTAATTCAGAATGCTCAACTAACTATTGGAAATCAAGTTGTATGTTCTATTGATGATTACAATCAATTTCACGCATATCAATCATTATTTATTTCAAATGAAGACAATAAAGAAAGAGAACAGTTCTTATCTCAAAGATGTATTTCTCATATGCCAGTATATGATGATAGGACTGCGGGAGCAGATGACCCCGCAACAAATGTTACTCCAAATGCTGCCTCAAAGATAGGACTTGATGTTGGTCGTAATCCAGTAGTTGCTGCAGCGGGAGGAGCGGGGACATTTGAACTTCTTCCATTTATGCATAATGATGGAACTTCTGCTCAGACAATTTCTGAAGCACCAGTTTATTCAGTATATTTAAGTGACCTATTTCCTTTCCTTAAATTTAATCAACTTCCTATGTTTATGTTAAATCAAGAAGTTCATATTGATTTAACTTTTGTTGATTCAACTTCTAGTTTAAGCGGTGCTTCACAATCTCAAAGGTTATGTGTCAATAATGCTGATGCTGGAGATGCTCTTGGTTTTTCTGTCAATCAGAATGAATGCAAACTTATTTATGATAGTATTTCTTATGATGGTGATATTATGGATAAATATGCTCAACAGAATCCTAAATTAGTTTTCCAATATGCTGATTATCGTCTTACTAAGAGAACGGGTAAATTTGATGCTGGTGGAGGAATAAATGATTTTGCTAATGTAACTCTCCCTGTTGGTGCTAATGGTCGCTTATGTTCAAAGGTTATTTTTGGTCTCCAATCAGATGCTAATTTTGTAGCAAAATCTCTTCTTAATGGAACAACAGCATTTGGAGATATGGGACTATCATATAATCTCTTATATAATGATAGATTTGAATTTAATGTTGATAGAACTAATTCCTCACTTCAGTTCGCAACTACTCAAGCAGCGGAAGGAAAAGTTCCTATGGTTACTCACGATGAAGTTGTTAAACGTTCTACTGTTTCAAGTATTACTGATGAAACTTTAGAAGGTCTTATTCAAGGTGATAAAGCAACGGGTATTGAAGAATTATTTAGATGGAATTCTATTAGACCAAATAAAGGAGAACGTGTTAATAATAAAGGTATTGATTTACATTATAAGATTCCTGATGGTCTCACTGATGGAGATTACACTCTTAGAGTTTATGTTGAATTGCTTAAGATTGCTACAATTGAAAATGGTCAATTTAATTGTTATTTCGCATAAATAAAAAAATATATATATTTAATATAAATGAATTGGGTAATTAATTTCATATGGGATTATTTTAAATGTAAAGAATGTGATGAATATAAAAAAAGAGAAGAAGAACTTAGAAAATTAGTATGTGATTTATTAAAAACTCAAAATGAATTATTAAATTATTTAAATTTAAATAAATAAAATCTTTTAATTAAAATTCTTTTATTATAAAAATAATCTATTATTATAATATAATAATGAAAATAGAATCAAATAATCTTGAAGAAGATATTCAAAAATCTAGACCTAATTTAAAACCAAATACTATTAAACAATATGTCAAAAATTTGAATCAATTAAAAAAATTATTTAATTCTGATGATTTAAATTTTATAGATAAACCAAATCAAGTAATGGAAAAATTAAATGATTTACATTATTTATCTCAAAGAAATTTTTTAAACGCAATTATAGTATTTTTAAGTTCAATAAATAAAGATGAAGAAATGGATGAATTACTAGAACAATATGGAAAGAAAAGAGATGAATTAAATGATAAATATATTGAAGAAAATAAATCTGGAATTATATCTGATAAACAATCAAAGAACTTTTCAACTACAGAAGATATATTTAAAATGATTAATCAAATGGGAGAAGAATTAAAACCATTAAAAAAGAAATCAAAAGAAGATATAACAAAAAAGGAAATGCAGTTATTACAAGCATATATTTTATTTAATATATATTCTAGAATGCCAATGAGAAATGATGTTGCGGGAATGGAAGCTATTACTCAAGCACAATATAGAAAGTTAGATAATGAAACAAAGAAAGAAAATAATTATCTTGTAGTTCCATCAAAAGGAAAAATATATTTTGTTTTAAATAAATATAAAACATCTAAAAAATATGAAGAATTAAATTTACCAATTGAAGATCCAAATTTAAGAAAGATATTAAGATATTATATTAAAATGAATGGTATGGGAGTTTTATTTAAAACATCAACTGGAAAACCATTAACAAGAATTGAATTAAGTAAAGTATTAATTAAATATTCTAAAAGATACATGAATAAATCAATATCAACAACTTTATTAAGAAAAATTTATTTATCTTCAAAATATTCTAAAGTAAAAGAAGATATGGAAAAAGATGCTCATATGATGGGAAACAGTGTTTCTACACAACAAGCAGTCTATGTTAAAAAACCAAAAGAAGAATAATTATTTTAATCTTTCATCATCTAAAATATCTTTATTTTGTAAAATATATTTTATTACTTTTTCTCTCATATCTTTATCTTTTTGTTCTTTTGATTTAGTAGGTTTTTTTTTTTCTGGTAATGGAGTTTCAACCTTTTTAGGCATTTTTTTAGTTTTCTGTTTAAATGTAGCAGTAATAAGTTTCTTTTTATGGTCTATTTTATAACCTAGTTTTTCAATATTAGAAATGAGTTCATCACGAGTTTTTCCTTTTGGGTCAATACCCATTAATTCATCATATCTTTTAACAAGTCTTTTTAATTCTGGTAATTTCATTTTATCATCGCTTTTTTTAGGAGGCATATATATATATA
>TARA_R100000697_G_scaffold563_1_pt1 | contig 11876 bp, 17 predicted proteins | sample TARA_R100000697 | Tara Oceans TARA_R100000697 (sample SAMEA2622788) | marine metagenome | biome: marine biome (ENVO:00000447); feature: surface water layer (ENVO:00002042); material: "saline water (ENVO:00002010), including plankton (ENVO:xxxxxxxx)" | depth 5 m
AGGTAAAGATATGACCGACGTAAAACAATTTAGATTAACTAATAATGATGAAATAGTTTGTGAAATACAACAATGGAATGATGAAGGTAGTGATGAAATCATTATTAACAAAGCACTTAAAATAGTAAGTGTTGAAGATTATGCACGCGGCATAAGATTTTTTGCCTTAAGACCATGGATGTCTTTTCAAGATGATCCTGATTATTTACATGCACTTAATGCTGCACACGTCATAGTTACAAGTTCACCTACACCATCGATGTTAAAATATTATAATACATGTTTGAAAGCAATTAAAAATGATTTAGCAGAAGGACCAAAAAGAAAAAAAGGTGTTTATGCTAATTTAGATGAAATAAATGCCGCAACACGGCACATGAATGATGAAGAAGCTGATGAATGGCTTGATGAAAAATATGGAAGGTTTGCAATGGATGATGATAGAGTTGGTGATTCCGCCACTAATAATGTGATAAAATTTAAACCAAAGGACACAGTACACTAGGGTATATCCCCTCTTCCACAGATATACTATCTTATTCTACCACACTTTTCAGCAAATGTACACCGTTTTTTTCGTTTCTTAGAAGAAAAAATAGTATTGTACTTTTACGTAAAAATGTGGTAAAATAATACTATAAAATTAAAGGATAACTTATGGCACGCAGAAAAAGCATCCACTACGTTAATAACGCGCAGTTTTCACAGGCTGTAGTTGACTATGTTGGACAAGTAGAAGAATGTAAAAAAGAAAAGCTATCACTACCGAAAGTTCCGGATTATATAGCACAATGTTTTTTAAGAATTGCAGAAGGCTTATCGCATAAAGCAAACTTTATAAGATATACTTATCGAGAAGAAATGGTTATGGACGCTGTAGAAAATTGCTTAAAGGCTATATCAAACTACAACCTTGAAGCCGCAACAAGAACAGGCAAACCAAATGCATTCGCATACTTTACACAAATAACATGGTTTGCTTTTTTACGAAGAATAACAAAAGAAAAGAAACAACAAGATATAAAATTAAAATACTTAACAAAATCTGGCATTGAAAGCTTTATTGATGCCGGTGATGAAGAACTTGCAAGTGGAGTTGCAACTCATTTTGTTGATACGCTTAGAGATAGAATACAAAGAGTTCGTAATACAGATTCAGAAATGAAAGAAATAGTCAAGAAAGAAAGAAAAAGAAGAAGATCCAAAATAGCAGATTCAGATTTAAGTGAGTTTATGGAATGAAGATAGCAATATTAAATGATACACATTGCGGTATACGTAACTCATCAGAAGTATTTTTAAATAATGCTGAAGAATTTTACAATAAAGTATTCTTTCCGGAATGTGAAAAGCAAAACATAAAACAGATAGTTCATCTTGGTGATTACTATGATCATCGTAAGTTTGTTAACTTTAAAGCTTTAAATCATAATCGTAGAATATTTCTTGATCAAATACGTAAACGCGGTATGTCTATGGATATTATACCAGGGAATCACGATACATTTTATAAAAATACAAATGAATTGAATTCTTTAAAAGAATGTTTAGGTCATTACATGAATGAAGTACACATTATTATGGAACCTACAGTAATGCAATATGATTCATTAAGATTAGGATTAGTGCCGTGGATATGTCAAGACAACTATGACTTGTGTATGAATTTTATAAAAGATTGTAAAGCCGATTGGCTGGGTGCTCATCTTGAATTAAATGGATTTGAAATGATGAGAGGTTTAACTAATAAACACGGTATGGATCCAAAATTATTTTCAAGATTTGAAATGGTGTTAAGTGGTCATTATCATTGCTCTTCACAAAAAGACAACATTTGGTATCTTGGTTCACAAATGGAATTCTTCTGGTCAGATGCACATGATCCAAAATATTTTCATATACTTGATACTGAAACAAGAAAAATGGAAAAGATAAGAAATAATAATACATTATTTGAAAAAATCCTGTACAATGATAAAGAAATAGACTATAATAAGTTTGATAAAGATTTAACTAATAAGTTTGTAAAAGTTGTTGTCATGGATAAAACTGATCCTTTTACATTTGATAGATTTATTGATAACATTCAAAACCAAAAGATATATGAATTAAAGATTGCAGAAAACTTTAATGAGTTTATAGGTGCCAATGTTGATGATGAAAGCATGAATTTTGAAGATACTGCTGAGATAGTTGATTCATATATTGATGCAGTTGATACCGATTTGGATAAAAATAAAATAAAGGTTGAAATGAGACAACTAATGACAGAGGCACAGGCACTAGAAATAGCATGATTGTATTTAAAAATATTCGTTATAAAAACTTTTTATCTTCAGGTAATTCATTTACAGAAATAAATTTAAGAAAAAATAAATCTACGTTAGTAGTAGGTCATAATGGTGCAGGTAAATCTACAATGCTTGATGCTTTATCATTTAGTTTATTTGGTAAACCACACCGTAAAATTAGTAAATCACAACTCGTTAATTCTATAAATCAAAAACATGCTCTAGTGGAAGTTGAATTCACTGTAGGTACATCTAACTTTAAAATAATTAGAGGTATCAAACCTAATGTATTTGAAATATGGAAAGATGGCAAGATGATTAATCAATCATCTCATGCTATGGAATACCAGAAGATACTTGAACAAAACATTCTGAAACTCAACCATAAGAGTTTCCATCAGGTTGTTGTATTAGGTTCTTCCTCCTTCATACCCTTTATGCAACTCAATGCTGGACATCGTAGGGATGTTATCGAGGATCTTCTGGACATTAACATTTTTTCAAAAATGAATGTTTTGTTAAAAGAAAAGAATGGTAGTTTAAAAGATAAGCTATCAAGTATAAATCACAATATAGATTTATTAAAAAATAAAATGGATCAACAAAGCAAGTACATTCGTGATATTGCAGCACTTACAACAGAAAATAAAAAGAAGTATGAAAAGCAAATTAAAACTGCAGAAGATAAAATTAAAAAGTTACAAGAACATAATAATAAATTAAGTGCAGAACTTACAGAAACTGGTGATGTTGATTTAACAGAATTACAAGATAGAAAAAATTCTTCTATAGCGTTTAGAGCCGAGCAAAGACAAGAACTTAAAGCAATTGCTCAGCGTGGATTATTTTTAGAAAAGAATGATGAATGTCCTACATGTGAGCAACCTATACAAAATAAAGACGGATTGATCTTCCAAACAAAGAATGAAGCTTATAGAATTGAGTCAACACTTAGAATGGTTGAAAGTGATTATAAGTTAATTGAAGAGGAAATAAAATCATTACAAGAAACTATTGCGGCTGTTAATGAAAAAACAAACATCATCAATTCAAACAATAGAGAAATATCGTCACTAAATCAAAGTAATGATGATTTAAGATCATACCTTGAAGAGGAAGTATCCACAGACTTAAATGATGCAAGAGAAGAGCTCGAAAAAATTACTAACGAAAAAGAAGACTTACTTGAAGAAAAGTTAAAGGTAACTGAACAGTTTAATTATAATGGCGTAATAGCAGAAATGTTAAGAGACACCGGCATAAAAACAAAAATAATTAAACAGTATTTACCTGCAATTAATAAACTTGTTAATCAACATCTTCAAGTGCTTGATTTCTTCGTTTCATTTGATTTAGATGAAAGCTTTCAAGAAACTATAAGATCTCGATATCGTGATGATTTTACATATGATTCTTTTAGTGAAGGTGAAAAACAAAGAATAGATTTATCGTTGTTATTTACATGGCGTCAAATAGCAAAGATGAAAAACTCGGTTGCAACTAACTTATTAATGTTAGATGAAACCTTTGACTCATCATTAGATCATGATGGTGTTGAAAATTTATTGAAGATATTGCACACACTTGGTGAAGATACAAATACATTTATTATATCGCATAAAGGAGATATACTCGATGGAAAGTTTGAATCCAAGATTGAATTCACAAAAGAAAGAAATTTCTCTAAAATGAAAATTTAAATGTTTACTTTTCGTAAAAACTGTGGTATAATTAAACTAAAATTAAGAAGGAGTATATAATGCAATTAAGTGATTCCACTCTGGACATCCTTAGAAATTTTTCGTCAATTAATCAAAACATCTTGATTAAAGCGGATGGTCCCATCAAAACTATCAGTGAGGCACGTAATGTAGTTGCCAAAGCTGAAATACCAGAAAAGTTTGTAAAAGATTTTGGTATATATGATTTAAATGAATTTATCGGTGTAACTGGTTTAGTTAATAGTCCAAGCTTACACTTTAATGATGACTTCGTTATGATATCTGATGAGTCAGGTAGATCAAATGTAAAATATTTTTATTCTGCAGAAGAAACATTAACAACACCAACTAAAGATGTTTCAATGCCAGAACCTGATGTAAAGTTTACATTGGATAATGATACACTCAATAAACTTAAAAAAGCTGCGGCTACACTTGGTCATAAAGAATTATTGATAAAAGCTAATAGTGGTGTATTAAGTCTATCAATTGTTGAAAATCAAAATGCAACATCAAATGCATTTTCAATCGACATTGATGGTGAGTTCAAAGAAGATGCCGTCTTTAATTTTATTATAGATATATCTAACTTGAAAATTTTACCGGGTGATTATGATGTTGAAATATCTTCAAAATTAATTACACAATTTTCACATAAAGAATTAAGTGTAAAGTATTGGATTGCACTTGAAAAATCGTCAACTTACGGAGTTTAATAATGACAAGCAATAATGACCAATTATATGACCTTTCTAATAAGGCATCAAGAAGTACTATCGCTGTTATCGATGCGGTAACACAGAGAGGTGGATTCAAAGGTGAAGAGTTATCTACCATTGGTGGATTACGTGATCAATGCATTCAGATAGTTCAACTTTGTGAAACTATTCAACAGGAAAAAGCAATGGAAGCACCTGCTGAAAAACCTGCTGAAACTAAAAAATAATTACGCTTATTGATTTGATTTTATTTGTTATGGAGAAATGCGTAAAATGTCTAATGAATACTTATGGGTTGAAAAGTACCGGCCAACAACTATTGCCGATACAATACTACCCAATAAACTAAAACAAACCTTTCAAAAAATAGTTGATGGTGGTGAACTACCAAATATGTTATTTAGTGGCACTGCCGGTCTAGGTAAAACTACTGTAGCAAGAGCATTGTGTAATACACTTGACTGTGATTACATTTTGATAAATGGTTCTGAAGAAGGTAACATTGATACACTTAGAACTAAAATAAAACAGTTTGCTTCATCGGTATCTCTATCAGGTGATTATAAAGTTGTAATACTTGATGAAGCCGATTACCTAAATCCACAGTCAACTCAACCTGCTCTTCGTGGTTTCATAGAAGAATTTTCTAATAACTGTAGATTTATTCTTACATGTAATTTTAAAAATAGAATTATTGAACCACTACATTCAAGATGTGGTGTATATGAATTCAATACTTCTAAAAAAGATATGGTTGAGTTGTGTCAATCATTTATGGTAAGATGTCAAACTATCTTGGTAAAAGAAAACATCACATATGATGATAAAGTCTTAGCTGAACTTATCATGAAGTTTGCACCGGATTGGCGTAGAGTATTAAATGAATTACAAAGATATTCCGTCAATGGAAGCATTGATTCAGGTATAGTCAATGTTGTAGGTGATAAAAACTACGATGATCTTTTCTCTTATTTGAAAAATAAAGATTTTAAAAAGATGAGATCTTGGGTAGTAAACAATATAGATACAGATGCAAGTGCAATTTTTAGAGCTCTATACGATAGAATGAATACAAAGGTTGCACCTCAATCTATTCCACAACTTGTCTTAATCTTAGGAGATTATCAATATAAAAATGCATTTGTAGCAGACCATGAACTTAATGTGGTTGCTTGTTTAACGGAGGTAATGTCAGATGTACAATTCACTTAAATTAACTTTATATACTCAGGAAGACTGCGGTTATTGTAAACTGTTAAAAAAGAAATTATCTGAGTGGAACTTTGATTTTAGAGAAATCAATGTAAGTCATGATTTGTTTGCAAAAGATTTTTTAAGAGAGAAAGGTCATCGCACAGTACCACAACTTTATTGGCATAATACACATTTAAATAAGATGCCTACTGCTGAATTAACATACGAACATTTGTGTGCTGAACTTGATTATGAAAACTACGTTGGCGGAGTTGAAAATTGGGCAATAGCAAATCGATCGCAATAGTCGGTGCCGGTGTGGCCGGCATTACAACATCTTATTTTTTAGCTAAAAAAGGTTATAAAATAAGAGTGTTTGATCCTAATGGTGTAGCACATGAATGTAGTTATGCTAATGGTGGACAACTTTCTGTATGTAATGCAGAAGTTTGGAATACATACAGTAATATAATAAAAGGTTTAAAATGGTTGAATCAAGAAGATGCACCACTGGCATTTAGACCTGATGTTTGGTCGTGGCGAAAAATAAAATGGATTGCTGGATTTATTGGCGCAACACTTGGAAACGGTTACCTTTATCATACACGTAAAACTATCGAATATAGTTTACGATCACGTAGGTTAATGAAAAAATTAATGAAGGAAGTCGGTATTGACTTTCACCACAATGATTGTGGTATACTACACATATATAAAAATCAAAAATCTTGGGATAAGGCAAGAAAAACACTCGATACATTTAAAGATAGTAAATGGGGAAGAGTAGAAGCCAAAGGTAATTTAGAAAAAAAGTACAATATATGTAGTGATAATATAGTTGGAGCAACACTTACTAAAGCCGATTCAGTTGGTGATATACATACGTTTTGTAGAGAACTGCATTATCATTTACAAGAAAATTATGACTATAAGATTGCACCAAATACAATAGTGACGAGTGAGGAAGTTAAATATCTATGTGGAAGACGCGATCATCCAAAGTCTTTAAAAGAGTTACGTAATGAATTTGATGAAGTAATAATATGTGCTGGTGCATATACATCTGCGTTGATTCCAAGTTTGAATATATATCCAATAAAAGGTTATTCAATAACTTATCATAATGTAAAGAGTGCACCTACAGTATCAGTTCTTGATGATGATAAGAAAATAGTTGCATCACCATTTGCCAACGGCACTTTTCGAGTTGCAGGTACTGCAGAACTTGCAGATTGGAATCACGAAGTAAGACAAGAAAGAATACTTCCATTGTCAAAGTGGGTTAAAGATAATACATTTGTTGATGAAAACTATGATAGAGAGTGGGCGTGTTTAAGACCTATGACGCCTAACATGTTGCCGATTATCAAAAAGGTAAAAGGTGTTTGGGTCAATAGCGGTGCAGGTCATTTAGGTTGGACTATGGGGATGGCACTTGCAGAAAAGATAGCAAAGGAAATATAATGGAAGCGGAAATGTTAAATCAATTTATTAATCAACTTGCCATGTGTGAATTATTATCGGCACATAGTTTACTTGAACCATCTTTAGCTTTTGATTGCAAGCAGATTGAAACTTTTATTCAAGAGTCTTATTTTGATAATAATTATAATGCATTCGTTAAGTGGTGGGATGCCACAATTGTTCCAGTTGTTGCAGAGTTTCAGACACTAGTGGAAAGTAAATTAAAATGAAAGTGTTTAACTTAGATAGCTTTTATTTTATTAGTAAAGTTGAAAAACATAATGAAATGAAACAAAAGATGATGGATATGATAAAAATTACTTCATCTGATTCTACAACTAACGCTAATACAAACTACATCACAAGAACAGATTATCATCTTGATAATACTAATGAAAGAATATACTTACCTTTATTTTTTGAAATGGTTGATCCATTGATGAAAAATTTAGCAGATTACATGTTAGCAAAAGAATTAACGGTTCACCATGCATGGTTTCAAGAATATTGGCAATTTGATAAGCATGATTGGCATACACATGGTGCAGCGCAATTTGCTAACATTTATTATTTAGATTTACCAGATAAACGAAATAAAACAGAATTTTTTAATATCTTAGATAAAAAAATAATTAGTGATATTGAAGTAGAGGAAGGTGATTTAATTACTTTTCCTGCATATATAATACATAGGTCTAATACAAATAGTGAAAATAAAAAAACTATAATATCATTTAACAGTAGTTTTGAAACTATTGATGAAAAGAAAGTCGATAAATTATTATGAATCCATTTGAATACGTAAATGCAATTAACTATACTAAGAAAGATATTATGGTTGATGATATAGCTGAAAAAGCATATGCACCTTATATGGTGAATAGACAACTATCATACTTTCCAGACACAGTACTTGCTGCAAATGCAATGAATCGCAATCACCACCTTGATAATCGTTTACAATTCGATTTTTTTATAAATATAATTAGAAAACGAAAAAGGTTTTCTAAATGGTATAAACCAGAAACTATAAGTGATTTGGAAGTAGTTAAAAAATATTATGGGTATAGTAATGAAAAAGCCCATCAAGTTTTAACCCTTCTAAGCACCGAACAGATTAATGAATTGAAACGTAAGGTAATGACCGGTGGAAGAAAATAATATTATAGAGTGGACTCCGGCCAGTATGTTGGAAGTTACACTTAATGAACCAGATGATTTTTTAAAGATAAGAGAAACACTTACTCGAATAGGCGTAGCATCTCGAAAAGATAATAAGCTCTATCAATCATGTCATATACTACATAAACAAGGTAGATATTTTATAGTTCATTTTAAAGAACTATTTTTACTTGACGGTAAAAAGTCTAACTTAGAAGAAAATGATGTAGCAAGAAGAAACACAATCGCAACACTTATGAGCGATTGGGGTTTACTGACAATTGAAGGTAGAGATAAGCTTGAACCTATAGCACCATTAAGACAAATAAAAATTATTTCTTTTAAAGATAAAGATCAATGGAACCTATGTCCAAAATACAATATAGGTAACGGTTCAAAGTAAAAAAAAGTTTGTACAAACTATGTACATTTGAAAAAAAAGTATTATATATATTATAGGATGCCGAATGGTTCGGGTCCGTACAACAACCTTGCTTAACAGGAGGATACTATGACTGGAAACTTTGTTTTCCCAAGAAACGCTTTTTTAGGTTTTGACCACATTTTCGATGCATTGCAAGATATACATACGCATGCAAACGATGGATACCCACCACACAATGTTGTAAGAGACGGCGATAGCAAATATGTTATTGAAATGGCTGTTGCTGGTTTCAAGAAAAAAGACATTGAGATTAAGGTGAAGGAACATATCCTTACCATCGAAGGAAATAGAGAGAAACGTAGAGAAGCAGATGCATACGTACACAAAGGAATAAGTGCACGTAAATTTGCCAAGTCATTCAGACTGTCGGAATATACCGAAGTAACTGGTGCCGATCTCACGGATGGAATATTAACTGTCAAACTCGAAGTAGTTCTACCAAAGGAGAAGCAGCCTCGTACAATTAACATTAACTAATTACGAGGAAAAAATGACAACTCTAACCGCGACTGTAAGTACAGTCACATGCCGGGTATGTGCCAATGTTGCAGCCTGGTTTAAACTCAATCTACAACGTATACAGTTCGCTCGACAAATGGCAGCTAACAGACGTGTTGCTCAAGATCTTATAGGTCTTGGCTTCCATCACCAAAAAGAGCACGATCAGATTCTACAAAGAATGAATGATCGTACCATTAACGAGTACCACGGAAAATACTAATGTGGCCGTATACTGAAGAAGAGAATGATTATCTATCTAACTAAAGAAAGGCGGGTTCTTCCCGCCTTTTTTATTATAAATAGTAATTTACATGGAGGTCAGAATGAATATAGAACAGTTAAGAAAAGAACTTGAAGTGGATGAAGGAGTTAAGTATGAAATATATAACGACCATCTCGGTTATCCTACTTTTGGTATTGGCCATCTGGTTAGGGACACTGATCCAGAAGCAGGTGCAGCACTTGGAACTCCTGTCTCAGAAGATCGAGTTATTGAAGCATTCAACAAAGACGTTGAATCGGTGCTTAACGACTGCACAATACTATATGGCGATTTCAGCAAGTTGCCAGAGGAAGCTCAACTAATAATAGCAAACATGATGTTTAATCTTGGAAGACCTAGACTTTCAAAGTTTAAAGGTATGAAAGCTGGTGTTGACGCAAAAGATTGGAATAAAGCGGCAGATGAAATGGTTGATTCTGCTTGGTATAGACAAGTGCCAAATAGAGCCGGTAGGCTCGTTGAAAGAATGAGAGCTTTAGCATGAGTGATGATTTAGATTTTGATTTTGGTTTTACTGCTGTAACGGAAGATGAGTTAGAAGCAGTACAGAAAACTAAAACAACAGCAACATCTGCACAAGATAAACTCGATAGATTGTATAATGCAATCACTCCACTACTTAATAATCTTAAAAAGAATCCAGAAAAAGAATACATATTATGGCCAAACAGATTAGAAAAAGTAGAACAGTTTGAAGACTATATACAAAAAATTTACAAAAAATGAAAAAAGTCCTTTACATTTGCTTAAAAATATGGTAGAATAACTATAATGGAAAATTTTAAAACATTTTTACAAGAAGCTGAAGGTAAAGGACTAACCATGTTTGATGTTGATGAAACAATGTTCATCACTAAAGCAAAAGTAAATGTAGTTAAAAATGGTAAGATTATAAAGAAACTCAATAATCAAGAGTTCAACGCATATAAGAAAAAACCCGGTGAAGAATTCGATTTTGGTGAATTTAAGAATGCTAAAGTGTTTAATACAACTTCCACACCAATCGCAAGAATGATAGACAAAGTAAAAGTAATTCTAAAGAACGCAGTAAGAAAAGGTTCTAAAGTTATTATAGTAACTGCAAGACCTAACTTTGATAACAAAAAATTATTTCTAGATACATTTAGAAAACAAGGGATTGACATAGATAAAATCTATGTTGAACGTGCTGGAAATCTAGGAAGTGGACCAGCAGCTGATAATAAGAAAGTTATTTTCAGAAAATACCTAGATCAAAAGATATATAAAAGGATAAGATTATTTGATGATGCAAAGTCTAATTTAAAAGCTTTTCTATCATTACAAAAAGATTACCCAGGAGTTAGCTTTGAAGCTTTCTTGGCAAAACCCAATGGCTCTGTTTCAAGAGTAAGATAAGGAGAAGAAATGAAATCGATACTGCGCTTACTGGCAGTGGCAACACTGTCGTTCTTTTTTAGTTTGTCGGCTCATGCTGATAAGTTGAAAGTTGGATTTATATACGTAGGACCAATCGGCGACCACGGTTGGACTTACAGACATGATATTGGTCGACTGGATGTTGAAAAACATTTTGGTGATAAGGTAGAAACCATTTACTTAGAAAATGTAAAGTATGGTCCTGATGCTGAAAGAGCAATCAGAAGTATGGCTAAAAACGGAGCTGATATTATATTCGCTACATCATTTGGTTATATGGAACCTATGTTAAAGGTCGCTAAAGAATTTCCAAACGTTAAGTTTGAACATGCAACTGGTTATAAGCAATCTGAAAACATGGCAAGTTATGGTTTAAGATTATATCAAGCAAGACACGTTCAAGGCATCATTGCTGGAATGATGACTAAGACAAATAAGATTTGTTATGTAGGTGCATTTCCAATTCCTGAAGTAATCAGAGAAATCAATACTTATTACTTAGGTGCAAAGAAAGTCAATCCTAAAGTTGACATCGATATTGTATGGGTAAACTCTTGGTACAATCCACCTAAAGAAGCTGATGCAGCTGCGGTAATGATTGCGGAAGGATGTGACATGGTAGCTCAACATACTGATTCACCTGCGCCTCTACAGACTGCACAGAAAAATGGTGTAACCGGTTTTGGTCAAGCTTCTGAT
>TARA_R100000697_G_scaffold2196_2_pt1 | contig 11821 bp, 19 predicted proteins | sample TARA_R100000697 | Tara Oceans TARA_R100000697 (sample SAMEA2622788) | marine metagenome | biome: marine biome (ENVO:00000447); feature: surface water layer (ENVO:00002042); material: "saline water (ENVO:00002010), including plankton (ENVO:xxxxxxxx)" | depth 5 m
TGCAGGGAACAAAAAGCTTAAAGCTAAAATCTCTAAAAAGGTTGTGTGGGATCAAGACGAACTTGGTGTCGCTCTAGAAAACATGCCTGTAGAGGATGCGCGTCACTATGGTAAGCTTGTGCTTTCAGTTGAAGAGCGCAAGTATACAGCAGCCCCACCTGCAATCAAGCAAATATTAGAACGTTGCCGCACGGTTGAGGTTGGTGGTTTTTCAATTGAAGAGGTAGAATAATGGGTTTACAAATTATATCAGCCGAACAGCGCCTAGCTGAAAAGCGCGGTCATAAGATCGTAGTGTGTGGTGCAAGTGGTGTCGGCAAAACAACCTTGGCTCGTACATTAGAGCCAAGCACAACACTATTCATGGATTTAGAAGCGGGTGATGCGGCTATCGAAGGATATCCTATTGACGTTATACGTCCGAAGACATGGTCTGAGTGCCGTGACTTTGCCTGTTATTTAGGGGGGCCAAACCCCTCTTTGGCAGAGGATCAACCATATAGTGAAGCAGATTACGATAAGGTCTGTCAATATTTTGGTGATCCGGAGCATACAATTAACAAGTATGATACTTTGTTTATTGATTCGATTACGGTTGCAGGGCGATTGTGTTTCCAGTGGTGTACACAGCAGCCTGATGCAAGATCAGATCGAACAGGTAAACTTGATACTCGTGCAGCTTATGGCATGCACGGACGCGAGATGATGGCATGGCTTACGCACTTGCAGCATATCCGCGAAAAGAATGTCATTTTTGTCGGCATCCTAGACGAAATCACCGATGATTATGGCAGAAAGCAATACGCGCTTCAGGTTGAGGGGAGCAAAACTGGACGCGAATTGCCGGGAATCGTAGACGAAGTGATCACGATGGCTGTCCTTGGGGGAGACAATGGACCGTTTCGTGCCTTCGTCTGCGGTGCTCTAAATGAATGGGGCTACCCTGCTAAAGATAGGTCTGGTAGGCTCGACACATTAGAGGAACCGCACCTTGGTAAGTTGATAACAAAAATGTCAACTGGACCAATTCAATCAAGTCGTAATTTGGATTTCGTTGATCCAAACAATCAAATTTCTAGCGAAGGAGAAGTCGCAAATGCTTAATTTAAACAATGCACCAGTATCAGACGCACCACAAATGGAGCGCACATTAATTCCGGCAGGAACAGTTTGCCGTGCAATAATTGCAGTCAAAATGGGAGATGTAGAGATCCCTGAGTTTGGCAGTGGTCAGTGGTTTAAGAGATCAGCCACCACAAGTGCTAAATGGATGGAATTAGAATTTACCGTTGTTGGTGGTGAGCATGACAAACGTAAGTTCTGGGAAAAAATATTTGTCGATGGTGACAAGATGGGTCAAAGCGGCATTCCGCAAGCTAAAGAGATTGGTTTGCAAACATTGCGTCAAATCATTGAGAGCGCAAATTCACTGCAACCAAATGACATGTCACCAGAGGCGCAGCAACGCCGAAACATTTCAGGTGTTATGGACTTGAATGGTATGGAGATTTGCGCTAAGGTCGGCATTAAGAAGGGTGGTGATAACTACGCTGATGCCAATCGGTTGATAGCAGCTTTAACACCAAACCAAAGTGATTTTGTACCATCTGGTCAAGCGCCAGTTACGCAGCAGTCAACGGTAGGTGCCACAAGCACAACTACCACAGGCTCAGAAGCAACAGGCGTAGTAACACCAAGTTGGGCAAATAAGTAGTATCTAGCGGCACAGGTCACTCCGCACCTGCTAGACCACGGAAAGGGGGCCGTGGGCCAAATACCCCCTCACTTTCTAGACTAGTGGAGTTCCAACATGTTATTGCGCCCTTATCAAGAGGCCGCTGTTAGTGATGCGTGTAAAGCATTAGACAAGCACGGTAATACAATTGTGGTAGCACCTACTGGAGCAGGCAAGACGATTATGCTCTCTGCGCTCGTAGGTGAACGCTACAAAGACGGTAAAAAGATTTTGGTGATGCAGCACCGCGATGAACTTGTAGATCAAAACAAGTCCAAGTTTGAGCGCATCAATCCATATATCACAACAAGTATTGTAAATGGCACGGTCAAAAATTGGGATGGCAATACAATCTTCTCAATGGTACAGACAATTTCACGCGAGACAAACTTAAAAGATCGTCCTGCATTTGATATGGTTGTCGTAGACGAAAGCCACCATGCAGCAGCCGATACATATTTAAGAGTTATTAAGGCAGTAAAGAAAGATAATCCAAAAGCAGAGATTGTTGGTTTCACTGCAACGCCGAATCGTGGCGATGGAAAAGGTTTACGGAGCGTTTTCAATAATTGCGCACATCAGATAGAAATCACAACATTAATTCGTGAAGGATTTCTTGTACCGCCTAAAACATATGTAATTGATTGTGGCGTAAAGGATCAGCTTAGTGGTGTGAGTCGTAAAGGTAACGACTTTGACATGGATGAAGTCGAAGCGATTATGAATCGTAAAGTCATTAATGAAGCTGTTGTTGATAATTGGATTGACAAGGCGAGTGAACGAAAGACCGTTGTATTCTGTAGCACAATCAAACATGCAGAGGATCTTCTATATGAATTTTTAGACGCTGATGTTAATGCTGAAATGGTCACAGGCGAGACTCCAAAGACAGAGAGAGCCAAAATACTAAATGACCTAACTTATGGAGAGCTACAGGTTGTGGTCAACGTAGCGGTCCTTACAGAGGGTTTTGACGCACCGCCAGTGTCTTGTGTGGTTTTAACAAGACCGTGCTCACAGAAGAGCACAATGGTTCAGATGATTGGTCGTGGTTTGCGCACGATTGACCCAGAAGAGTTTCCGGACATAGTTAAAACTGATTGTGTTGTGCTTGATTTCGGCACAAGCGTCTTTACGCATGGCTCACTTGAAGACTCAGTAAATCTTGATGATCGTGAGCAAGGCGAAGCACCTATCAAAAATTGTCCTAACTGCGGTGCAGAAGTACCCATGAGAACTAAGGTCTGTCAGTTTTGTGAGCATGAATTTATCTCTGAACAAGAAGGGGAAGAGAAAGAAGAGTTGTATGACGTTTCAATGACTGAGTACGACTTGATGCAAATGTCACCGTTTCGGTGGATTGATTTGTTTGGCGATGGCAGTTTGCGTATGGCTATGGGGTTTGAAGGATTTGTTGGGGTGGCAAATACGTCAGAGTTTTCTATTTCTTTTGGTCTCACCAAGGGCAAAAAAATGCAGTTTAAAGTTCTTGCCGTGGGTTTTAGCCCACAAGCTACAGCAGCCGCAGATGATTTCTTGCGTGAAATCGAAGATAGTAGCGCAGCAAAGAAAACAAAGAGATGGCTAGATCAGAGAGCCACAGAGAAGCAAATTGAGCATTTACGCAAGCAGGGCATCGAAGTTGGTTTCATGGACTTCTCATGGACTAAATATAAAGCAGCATGCATGCTTAGTTTTTTGTGGAACAGAACAATAATTGAAAGAGAAGTGGAGAAATTTTTATGGTGAAAAATGCACAAACAACATGGGCAGTATATGATGATGGACTCAAGGTTTGGTTTGACGGTGAGTTGGTTGCCAAAATAGATCCATCACAATTTAAGTACATTCTTGCCGATTTAGCGTTATGGTTAAAACATAACGAAGGAAAGGATGAAAGCGATGGCTCGTTTTGAATTGATTGTATCAATGGCTAAAAGAAAAGAAGACAATGAATTGTACACAGAAAATCGTCAGTACATGTGCTATTGTAAAAATTTACTCGACATTGAAGAGATTACCGAAACAGTAAATGAAATTGTTTACGATGAGTTTCAGGAGAATGAGAAAGACGAAGTTTTGTTCGGGTCAGCAGACGTAATAGTAAATAAATCAACTCTTATGATGATGCATTACAAAAATTCAGACATTCCAAAAGAAGAAATAAACGAAATAGTAGATTTATTAATTGATGGATCAGGAAGGGAGACAGTGCATTGACAATGATACCAGAGTCAAGATCGGCAATAAATGAGTTAGCTTTTATATTAGAGAAATTTGGTTGGGGTACTAGATTTTGCGATTTATCAGAAGATCAAGTTCACGTTTTACTCTTTGCCATACAGGAAGCAAAGTTATTATCACAGGAGATAGATGTTGGAGTTCTCGAAGACAAATACTTTAAGTCAACAGGCACTTTCCCACCTACGAGCATCCCCTTTTGATCCAATTGCAGATGCAATAAAAAAAGAGGTAGACGATGCAATCTTGCGCAATGAGCAAAAGCGTGAGCGCAGAAAATATCTTGGTGCATCTAGTATTGGAGAAGAATGCAGTAGAAAAATACAGTATCGGTTTCTTAACTATCCGCAAGATGAAATGTCGGGGTTTAGCGCACAGACTTTGCGCATCTTTCAGTTTGGTCACGAGATAGAGGATTATACAGCTAAATGGCTCAGAGATGCAGGATTTGATTTACGCACAGAAGACAAGCAAGGCGAACAATTTGGCTTCTCTATCGCTGACGATCAGATCAGGGGTCACATTGATGGGGTGATTTGTAATGGTCCAGTGACAATGGGATACCCTGCTTTATGGGAAAACAAGTCATCAAACGATAAAAGGTTTCAGTCTTTTGTTCGGCATGGTGTAGCAAAGGCGAACCCAACATACGCAACGCAGATCGCTCTTTATCAAACATATATGGATTTAAGCGAACAGCCTGCGTTGTTTACTGTGGTGAATAAAAATACATCAGAAGTTTACTATGAGTTGGTTCCTTACAATCAGGAATTGGCACAAGCAGCGAGTGATAAAGCCGTAAATATCTTGACGGCTTCAAAAGTAGGTGACATCTTACCAAGAGTAGCACAAAGCAAAGATTTCTTTCTTTGCAAGTTTTGTGAGTTTAGGGAGACTTGTTGGAGAGATGAGTAAAAAGTAGGGGCTAGTCCTGAAACTAGCCCCATTATGAAGTGGTATATAGGTATAGGTACAATATAATGTCATTAAAAGTAGTTGGCAATACAGGATATAGTAGTAATCAAAAAGATTTAGTTGCAGAGATAACGGAGAAAGTTCCGTCATATGTGCAGATTGAATCATTAAAACGCGCATTTCCTAACGGTAAAGTCATTAGAAATGAGTTTTACATTGGCTCATTATCTGGCGAAGCGGGTCAGTCATTAAAGATTGATATAGACCCAATTAGCCCAAATTTCATGCGTGGCATGGATTTTAACACAGGTGAGGGCATCGGTGGCATCACAAAAATATTGATGGCAGCTTATGATTGGAAGATCAAAGATGTAGCAGAACATTTCTCTACATTCTTGGATAAAGACAGGCTAGAACCGCCAATGAATCCAATCAATCCAAACATTCCGCAGCAGCCCCCGGTAACACAACCCGAACAAGTTAAGCAACGCCGAGTGATTGATGTAAATACACCACATGATGGTGAGTATTTGTACCTTTCAGAGGACGGAGAAATACTTGTTACGGTCAGGCGTTACATAGAAAGGGACTCAACAGGTGAAATTGTTCGGGATACGGACGGCAATGCGAAGAAAGAGTTCCGCCAGTTTCCACGTTTACCTGAAACCAGACCACTTTATAACCTCCACCATATTGCACAATCAGATCGCGTTATATGGGTAGAGGGTGAAAAATGTGCAGATGAGTTAACAAAAAAGGGATACACAGCGACATGCACCATCGGTGGTGCGGGGATGTTATCTCGAAACACAAAAGACAAATTTGATTTCTCTCCGTTGCAAGGCAAGGAAGTTATCATATGGCCTGATAATGACGAAGCAGGCTTAAAACTTGCAAAGATTGTTCAGGAGTTGTCACAAAATGCGGGGGCAAAGCTAATTACTATGCTTGTGCCACCAAAGGGTAAACCAAAGAAGTGGGATGCAGCAGACGCGATTGAAGAAGGGTTTGACATATCGAACTTTCTTAACGCGCCCACCCATAAGGTAAAGAAGTCGTTATCTCTTAGAAACCCCAACTTGCTTGCTAGTGCGCAGTTTCAAGGCAGCGCACCAGAACAGAAGTTTTTGATCGGGGATACTATGCCCCTCGGGGTTCCTGTTGTTTTTGCAGCCGCAGGTGATAGTGGTAAAGGTATGATGACGCTTGATCTAGCAATGAAAGTTGCGTCAGGTGACGGGATGCAAAACGCCTTCGGGGGTATGGTCTCCCAACACGGGACAGCTATCATTCTTTCAGCAGAAGATGATCGGGATGAACTACATCGCCGGATCAGCAGGCTCGATCCTCTGAACAAACGTTCGGGTTATGACCATGATCTCATCGTTGTGCCACTGCCGAATGAAGGCGGAGTGTTTCCAATTATGATGAAAGTTGACAATACATACGCAACATCATCAGAGTTTGAGAAGATTTACGAAGAGATGTTGGAGATTGAGGATCTCGCGTTGGTTGTTGTTGATCCAATGGCATCATTTGTTCATGCAGATGTAAATGCAGATCCTGCTGCAGGTGCAGCATTTATGGGTTTATTAGCGCAAATATCTACAGAGACAGGGGCAACGGTGATCGTAAACCACCATATGGCTAAGATTAGAGACAAAGAACCAATCACAACGCCAGAAGAGGCTCGTAACCTTATTCGGGGTACATCAGCAATTGTTGATGGTGTTCGTTCAGCTTTTGCTGTTTGGCAAGTAGACGCATCACTAGCGGAGAGCAGATGCACAGAATTAGATATAAAATACACAAGGAACGCTGTATTTGATGGTGCTGTTGTAAAATCAAATGGTCCTGCCAATCGGGAAATAAGACACTTTATTAGAAACCCAGACACGGGATTGCTTGAAGATAGAACGGTGGATTTAAGATCATCCAGACAGGTTATGGAAAAAGTTAAAAGTCGGGAAGAATATCTGTTTGCTTTAATTGCAGATCGGGAAAGTCGTGGTATTCAAATGACTATGGGCGGTGGAACAGATGGTGTTCCTAATGCAATCATAACTGCTGCCAATGATGATATAAATGCTTTTAATCTTAAACGTTGGGCAAAATCAACGATTCTGGGCAGTGTTAATAAATTAATGAATGAGGGTCGTATCGGTAGATATAAAACATCGCGCAACACTGCAAGAAAGTGGCTCGGGGTTGTCGGGGGGCGTTTGCATCAAGAAGAACAGGAGTTTGGGTATTAACGAACTTGACTAGCTTGGGATAGTATGCTATAAATCCCAATCATTCTAGTAAAAGGAGAAGCTATGATTACAGTAATGGAAGATAAACAACCAACGCTTGAAGAAGCGCAGAAGATCGTCGGGGGTTTAGTGGAGATGGTACGTTCTCCCAAACAACCTGAGTGGCAAATCTTGGTAAACGAAGAAGGTTTGCTTCGGGGTTTACCTCACAATAGAGAAGCTACAGAGCTATGCGGGACGGGTATTGTCGGGCATGCTATCATCCTCAAAGGGGATGCTAAGTGGACGTAGAAACACAAGCTCTAATTAAACAGCTTAAAAGAAAAGCTCATCTGTTAGTTAGTCATACAGAACAGATGGGCTTTTTTAATGTTAAACAACAGGGTGAAGAAATAATAACTTTGTTGGAAATGTTAGAAAGAAAAATCCAAAAATAATATTCGTGGGACAAAGAGGTAAACCCGCCTCAATGTCCCGCGAAAAATAATACAGATAATTGTTCGGGTTATCAACCGGATCATAAAAAAAGCGGGGAAGTCCCCGCTAATTTTTTTCTTTATTTTCTTTAATTTGTTCGGGCTTTTTATCCCATGGTGGTTTCGATAAACTAACGCTGCTCTTTTTTAAATTAGCTATCTTACGTCGGTATCCTAACCATTCTTTTTGCCTCTCAGTCCACCTTTTTTCAGTCCTATCCTTCATGGGCGTGGCATCGGTTTGGTCGGTTCGCTTGACGGAAACGGTGTTTTCTTGCAATACATCATAATCTCTTTGCCATATGTGTCAGCAAGAACATCATAAAGATCATCCATCGCTCCATCGCCCATGGCATTGTAACAAGCCTGTTCGCTTGGAAAAATAACAGAAGTTGATACGTCCTGATCTTCAACAACGTATTCAATCACAAGTAACGTATAGAATAGTTTAAACATTTATTTCTCCATTCCTAATTTATCCATCCAATTTTGCATGGTCTGGTAATTGGCAAAGCCAAGTAACTCAGCAGCTTCAACAAACGTCTTGGTCTTGGTCAAAGCCCTCTCAATGTAATAACGCTTAACTCTGTCAAGCGCAGCGTTCATGTCGAAATCATCGGGATCATCAACAAACGAACCATCGGGCATATCACCATCGGGATTAAGCTCACGGTGTTCATCGTTCACGCTAATGTTGTATCTGATCTCTTCCATAAAGTCTTGTAAGTCAGTCTGGGTCTTTATACCACCCAAACGCTCAAGTGTGTAATGCATGCACATCGTATCGTCAGCAATGCTCATCTTCTTTCTCCTTTTCTTTCCAATAATTCTCGTAATCTTTGCCAGCGAAATCGCTTTCTGAACCTAAATGAAAATCCCAAGGATAAGGGAAACCTCTTTTCATAATCAGTTCATATTGTCTTTCTTCTTTTAACTGGCTCATTCTTCTTTCTCCTTTTCTCCAGTGCCATCACATTCGGGGCATTTAATCATTTTGGAACTTATGTAACCAATGTCACGATTGAAATTACGAGGTCGGGGGGCATCGACTGTGATTACCCCCCAACCTTCACATTCTTTGCAGAATTCGGTCACTTCACCAACTCGCAACATAAGTAACGCTATTAAAAGAACTTGACTCAGACCAATCAGCAGCCTTGTCAAATAACTTAGCATGATCTTCGGACTCGGAACGGTACTCATCCCAAGTCTCGTCACCGCCAAAGAAAAAGCCATGGCAATCATCGTTTTTTGGTAAATCGTTTTTACGCAATGCTTTTGCAATCTTGCGCAGATCCTCAGCAACTAAATGAATTGGTTGACAGTTATCTTTACCGTCGGCAAACTTTTTGACGATAAACTTGTGTAACGGTGCGAACTTGCGCCACGTTCCAAGATCGAGAACTTGCTCACTTACTTCAAACCCATCGACAACGGGTCGCTTCACTTCTAGCGGCATATCGTTCTCATCGCGCTGTGAAAGATCCCACTTGCTGATAAACTTATCACCGCGTAAATACATATCTAAACCCATGATTTTACTCCTTTTTGCTATACTAGGTTTTGTAAAGTATCCCACATATAAAATGGTTTATAATCGGTGTCAAGGGAAAAATAAATAAATTTATAAATAAAAAAAACCCCCCAGATAGGAGACTGAGGGGTAAGGCACGGGCTTCTCAAGGTTCGTCCACTAATCAAAGCGCGTCGCGCCAAGAACAGTCCTCAACTATGTCCACTTAGTGCCATATAGTTGTGAGGCAGAAAGGCAGACCAAATGTCTTCCTGCAAATATTGGTTTATCATGGGAAAAATCCCAATGCAAGAAAAAAGTGCGCAGCGGGGACAAAAAAATAACCCGATAAATTGTTCGGGTTGTTAACCGGATAAAAAAAACCCCCGAATAAATTTTCGGGGATTTCTTTACCAAAGTTGATGATCTTGCCATGTCCATTTTGACGGTTGAAGCGTTGCTGCTTCTGCAAAAACCACAATATCTTTGTCAGGGTCTATGTCGCCCCACATTCTTTTATCGTGCCACTTGTGAACAAAGTCAGGTTGACCCCAAACCTTGACGGCGGCACTATGTTGGGCATCGGTTCTGAACCCAACAAAATGCACATGTTTCATCTCTCTCTCCTTTTACCACCATTGAAGCACCGCCCCAATCAGCCAACCATAAACGCCGACTATAATTAAGGTAGCAATGACCCAATCCTGCCAATCAATCATTCGATCTCCTTTAAAATCATATCAAATAATCTTTTTGCTTCGTAATCTCCGCGATATTCCATGTCTGCCAAATATCGCAAAATTATTTGTATTAACTCATCACTCATCAAACCAACTCCATTCTATTAGATGCGTCCTCACGCGCTGATCGTAGCCAAAAATCATCAAGACCAAAATCTTTGTAGCCTTCTTCGATCATGTCATAATAGCCCTTGGACGGAACTTGCAGCCCGCCCTTGTCGCCATTCATGTCATAAATCAACCAAGTGCCATTGATCTCACGCCTGTCGTATAAATGCGGATAACCCTCAAGACGGTCTAATGCTTGCAGACAATCGAATGTGATCTCCCACAAAACAACTGGCATCACGCAATCCTGATCCTTGCGGAAGTCAGCAACGCCGCGAAATACCAAACGGTGACTAGGTAAATAAAAGCCACCCATGGGCTTGGCCTTGGGGCATCGTACCGCCATTGCAGCGCGGTTCGTGTTCATGCCATAAGCTGCATAATACATATAATTACTCCTTATGAATTTTGTGGCCAAAGATACCAATCCACAATTTTATGCTCTTGCATGTGGCTTGAAATAATTGACAAAAGTTTTTCTTTTATTTTAGCAGAGACCTTGCGTTGGCACTTTTTGCCATTGGCTAAACATGATTGAAAAAACATATGATTATAGCCATTGTAATGAACCTGAGTATCGTCAACATATTTCCAACCGAAATAAGTAATACCATCACTGTCAATAAATTCTGCTTTAAGAACGAGTGGCTTTTTTTCAGTAAGTTCGCCTAAATTTCTGCTGTCATATATTTTTGTAAGTCTCATATAATTACTCCTCTACTAGATCATGCATTATTGGTGCATGTGAAGGCAGTGCCGCAACACTGCCCCAGATGCATCAAGCGCCCATTATATCTGAACGATAATCGTCTTTTACTTTTATATAATCGCCAACTGCTTTTATTGCTTCTTCGCGTGTGGTAGCGTTTGCGGCTTGAATAATAGAAGCAATATCTCCGTCACCGTAACACTCGACAATATAATCCCAACCGTCTTTCTCGTAATTTCTAACGGCGTGACCTTTTACGGCATCTACAAGAGCCTCGTATTTAGCGCCATACAACATATTGGTTCTCCTTTTCTAGATCTTTGTTGTGTCACTCTTATATATGGGGTTTTATGGGGTTGTCAATAACTTTTATAATTTTTTTTATATTATTTTAGTCCAGAAAACTTTAGTCCAAATTGTAAAAATCTGGAGTTGGAGTAAAAAGTGTAATAAAAACAATGATTTAGTCAGTTTACTCCAGACAGTCCAGAAAGCATTTTTGGACTAAAAAATTCAATGTTTTCAATAGTTTATTTAGTCCAGAAATCCTCCCCCCCTAAAGGGGGGTATATATATCTTACCCCCCTTGGAGTAGATGGATCGACAAGCCTTGGGATATTTTGGGAAAGTCAGCACTTGACGGCAGCAGCGGATCAGGTAATATAAACCGACAAATTGTTCGGGTAGCATCGGAGTCAGTATGCCAAAGGTCGGGGAGCAGATAGCAAAAGGAGAAAAGAGACTTACGCCACCGCAGCAGAAGTTTCTGGATAACTACATCCACAAAGACATGACCCAAACCGCAGCAGCAAGAGAAGCGGGATACAAAAACGCAAACGTGTCAGCAGTGCAGCTACTTAACAACCCGAAAGTTAAAGAGCGCATGGAGGAGATGCGTCAGGAGCTTGAGGCCAAGTACGGGGTCTCGGTAACTAAATCTGTTCGGGATATGCAACGGCTTCGGGATGAAGCATGGCAAGAAGGTAATTTCTCAGCAGCGATCAAAGCAGAAGAACTCAGGTTGAAAGTCACGGGGCTGATGGTCGCCCGTAGCCATGTAACGCATGAGCATGTTGACAATCTCAGTCGGGAGCAGATCGTGGAGCAACTGCAAGAATTTATGGATCGT
>TARA_R100000697_G_scaffold64760_1_pt1 | contig 11791 bp, 12 predicted proteins | sample TARA_R100000697 | Tara Oceans TARA_R100000697 (sample SAMEA2622788) | marine metagenome | biome: marine biome (ENVO:00000447); feature: surface water layer (ENVO:00002042); material: "saline water (ENVO:00002010), including plankton (ENVO:xxxxxxxx)" | depth 5 m
TAATGATGAAATGCACAATACACTAAAAGTTAAATTTGCAAGTGAATGGTCAAGTATAGAAGTAAACAATAAAACAATAGGACTACAAACAGTTAATAGCACTGCAAGAATGAACACTAAAGCATTTGAGATATATACAGAAAATATACGAATATGGGCATTAAGTGAATTAAACATTAGATTAATGTTACCAAATGAATATAAATAATGAAAAGAAACAAAATATATAATGAAAACTGTTTAGACACTATGAAAAAAATGAATAGTAATTTTATAGATGCTATAATTACATCACCACCTTATGATGATTTAAAAAAATATAATGGTTACACTTTTAACTTTGAGAGTATAGCTAATGAATTATATAGAGTATTAAAAGAAGGTTGTGTTTTAGTATGGATAGTAAATGATAGAATTAAAAATGGTAGTGAAACAGGCACAAGTTTTAAACAAGCACTTTATTTTAAAGAAATAGGTTTTAATTTACATAATACTATGATATGGAACAAAACTAATCCAATGCCACAAATACAACATAATAGATATTTAGATGCTTTTGAGTATATGTTTATATTAAGTAAAGGCAAAGTAAAAAAATTTAATCCTATACGAGTAAATTGTAAAGATGCAGGTAATCAATATAAATACACTACAAAACACCCTTCAGAAAATAAAGATAGAATAAAAAAAAATTTTAAAATTAATAAAAATAAAATATTAAATAATGTATGGAATGTTGCGGTATCAAAATTGAAAACAACACACCCTGCAACAAGTCCACAAAAACTTATAGATAAACATATTATAACATGGACAAATGAAAAAGATTTAGTATATGATTGTTTTAGTGGTAGTGGAACAACTGCTTTAAGTTGCATTAAATATAACAGAAATTTTATTTGTAGTGAAATTAGCAAAAAATATGTAGAACTAAGTAATAAAAGAATAAAAGAAATAAAAGCACAAAACAAATTATTTTAATTTCTATTATATAGTATAGAATTGATTAATCAATCTTTTTCAATTATGGATAAACGAATAAACAATGGTGGTGCTAGAAAAGGTGCTGGTCGTAAAAGCAAATCAGAAGAACAAAAGTTAATAGAGAATTTAACACCTATGAACAGTATGGCTTTAAATTCTTTAAAACAAGGTTTAGAGAATAAAGAACAATGGGCAGTAAAGTTATTTTTTGAATACTTTTATGGTAAACCACAACAAAGAGTAGATGTAACTACAAATGATGAAAGTATTAATATGCCTATAATAAACTTTGTAGAAACTGAAACTGAACAATAAATATAAATTACTATTTAATTCTGATGCTCGTTATTATATAATAACAGGTGGTAGAGGATCAGGTAAATCATTTGCAGTAACAGTATTTCTAACATTACTAACAATGAGTAAAAACATTAGGGTATTGTTTACAAGATATACAATGGTATCAGCACATTTATCTATTATACCTGAATTTTTAGAAAAAATAAAATTACTAGGTTTTGAAAATATATTTAGTATAAACAAAGCAGAAGTATTAAATTTAGGTAATAAATCAGATATACTATTTAGAGGTATTAAAACATCAGCAGGTAATCAAACTGCAAGTTTAAAATCATTACAAGGAATATCTTGCTGGGTATTAGATGAAGCAGAAGAATTAATAGATGAAGATATATTTGATACAATAGATTTAAGTATTAGAGAAAAAAATGTACAGAATAGAATTATACTAATACTCAATCCTGTTACAAAAGAACACTGGATTTACAATAGATTTTTCCAAGATAAAGGTGTAGAAGCTGGTTTTAATGGTGTTAAAGACAATGTATGCTATATTCATAGTACATACTTAGACAATAAAGAAAACCTTTCTAAGAGCTTTTTAGAGCGTATTAGGACTATAAAAGAACGTAATATAAAAAAGTATAAACACCAAATACTTGGTGGTTGGCTTGACAAAGCAGAAGGTGTAGTATTTGATAATTGGACAATAGGACAATTTAATCCTGATGGACTACAAACATCTTGTGGTATGGACTTTGGATTTAGTGTTGATCCTGATAGTTTAGTAGAGGTTGCAATAGATAAGAAAAAAAAGAAGATGTATGTTAAAGAACATATATACAAGAATGGTTTAAAGTCGCATGAATTAGCTAAGATAGTATTAGATAAAGTAGATAATAAACTTATAATAGCTGATAGTGCTGAACCTAGATTAATAGAAGATTTAAAACACTTAGGAGTAAATATAAAACCTGTAAAAAAAGGTACAATAGAAAGTGGTATAACTAGAATGCAAGATTATGAATTAGTTGTATGTCCTGAATCAACTAATATTGCAAAGGAACTTAACAACTATGTATATGCAGATAAAGGTTCTAAACTATATGTAGATTCATATAATCACGCTATTGATGCTATAAGATACAACGTAATTTATCATTTAGATAATCCTAATTATGGTAAGTATTTTGTACAGTAAACTAAATATTAATTTTTTCTATATATAATTATGAAAATAAATGTAAGGAAAAAAGGTAAGGTAAAAACCTTTAACTTAATAAAAAGCTGGTCAGATGTTACAGTTGAAAAATGGGTTAAGTTAGTAAATTTACATAAAGGTAGTAGAAGTAAAGAAGCATTAGAAACAATAAGTGCATTATCAGATATACCTAAGAAGTTAATAAATGAGTTAGGAATACAAGATATTGCATTAATACTTACAAAACTAAGCGAATTACAAAAACTATCTAAAAGCAAGTTAAGAAAAATAATTAAGGTAGAGGATCAAGAGTTTGGTTTTCATCCTAATTTAGAAGATATAACATTAGGTGAATGGTCAGATATAGAGCATTATATAAAATTAGGTGTAGAAAAATTTATGCCACAAATTATGGCAGTTTTATATAGACCAATAGTAGAACAAAGAAATGATAAATATAGTATTGAAGCATATAGTGGTAATATTGATGTCAGGGCAGAATTATTTAAGAAGATGAGAGCAGAAGATGTACAAGGTGCTATGGTTTTTTTTTATCATTTAGGAAACGAATTACTGAAGATTTTGCCATTATATTTAACACAAGCTATGACACAAATGGAGAAGGAGATAAAGGACAAAGTTTTGCGGAAAAATGGGGTTACTTTGGCATAATGTATAGATTATGTAATGGAGATATAAGTAAATTAGAAACAATAACTAAACTAAATTTATTAGAAGCATTTACTTGGCTTAGTTATGAAACAGATTTAGAAAGTACAACAAAAGTAAAAATAAATGGTCAATAATAAAACGTATAACAACGTAATAGATACACTAAAAAATTTAGGTACAAATCACTTACAAATAAGCACAACAACAGTAGGTGATATATTTGATATAGATTTAGAAAAAAATACACTATATCCATTAATGCACCTAAACCCTGTAAATGTAACAACAAGAAGAACAGAACTTGTATATAACTTTCAAGTGTTTATAATGGACTTAGTTGAACCTGATGGTAGTAATGAACAAGAAGTATATAGTGATGTTTTACAAATATGTATAGATATTATTGGTATATTAAGTAATTCTAAATGGCAAGCACAATTAGCATTAGATATTAATGCACCTGTATATTTTGCAGAAGGTGATTTTACTTGTGAACCATTTAAAGAACGATTTGACCAATCAGTAACAGGTTGGGTTTTTAATATAGGTATAACAGTACAAAATAGCTTTCAAACTTGTGAAGTACCAATGACAGATACATTTATAGGAGAATGATAAAATTAAAAATAGGCAAATTAACAATACAACTAATACCACCAAAAATAACTTATGGATTATAACGAATTATTAGAAAAATTAGAAGCAATAAGTATAGAGTTAAAAAGCTATACAGATTATCCACAAGCAGCAACTAACAATGCTAAACGTGCAAGAAAATGGAAAGAAGAAAATGGTAGTGATTGTGGTACAAGAGTAGGTTGGACAAGATCAGCACAATTAGCAGATAGAAAACCGATAAGTAGAGATACAATAGCAAGAATGGCTTCATTTAAAAGGCATCAACAAAATAAAGATGTACCTTATAGTGAAGGGTGTGGTGGTTTAATGTGGGATGCTTGGGGTGGTTCTAGTGGTATAAATTGGGCAATTAGTAAATTAAAACAAATAGATAAAGAAAAAAAATAAATTATGGCAGACTTAACAACAACAATTACAGAAAGTGTTACCTTAAATGGTGCAGTAAGAGGTTCTACAAACACATTAACAGTTACAGGAATAAATGATGTTATGCACAGAATAGTTACTTGTCCTCATTCAAATGCAACTACAATAGCAACTTTTTCATCTAATGTATATGATAGTGCAAATGCATTAGATTTAGAAAATTGTAAATATATTAGAGTAACAAATATTAGTGCAACAGAAGTATTAGATTTAGCAGTAGTAACAGAAAATACAAATTATCAAGTAGTATTAACTGCTGGAACATCTCACATACTATGTCAAGCTGATACTGCTGCTATTGCAGAAGCAGATACAACACCTAATTTTCCTACATTAGAAGATATTACAAGCATACAAATAAAACCTAGAGGTACAGATGATGCAGAAGTAGAAATATTTGTAGGTTTGTTATAATGGCACAATCTTTTGATAATATAGAAAGATATTTAGAAAGTTTTGGTAAATATGTAGTAAAACAAGCAAGAACAAATTTAACTAAAGCTAGAAAAAACGTATCTAAAGATTTATACAACTCTATTAAGTTTAAATTAAAACAACAAGGTAGTAGTTATGATGTAGAGTTTTATATGTTAAATTATGGTACGTTTGTAGATAAAGGTGTAAGTGGTAATAAAAAAATACAAGAATTTACAACTTATGATGGTAGGAAAGTAGAAAGTCCTTTTAAGTACACAAATAAAATGCCACCTACAAGTATATTAGCAAAATGGATAAGTGCAAGAAAAATAAAAGGTAGAGATAAAAAAACAGGTAGGTTTATTAGTAATAAATCTTTAGCATATTTAATAGCAAGTAAAATAAAAAGAGATGGAATTAAAAGCACTAGTTTTTTTCAAAGACCATTAGGGTTAGGTTTAGATAGATTTGGTGTAGGACTTTTAGGTGCAATTAAAGAAGATGTTACAACTGCATTTTCAAATATGTATAAAACAACAGTATAAATATGGCATTAACAATAGAACAAAAACCATTATATAAATTATTATCAGCAGGACAAAAAATAATATTTACAGTTAGTGATCCTGTTATAGTAGCAGCAGAAACAAGAGTAAAATATAAAGCAGAAGTAATATTATACAACAATACAGGTACAGTATCACCAATAGTTGCAACATTAAAAACAACACCTAACAATTCAGGTGTAGGTATATTTGATTTTAGATCTATTGTAGAAAGCTTTGTAAGTTCTGATAATTTATCTACACTACAAATTTTTGGTACATTAGGAACAACATCAACTTTTAAAGGAAATACATTAGGAGATTTTAATAAATTTCCAATACATATACAAGATAGATATAGTTTAGCTGAAAATACTACAAGATTTTTAGCTATTAATTTTTATGTTGAATACTTAAACTCAACAACAGGTTTAATAATAGATAGTGGACAACAACTTAGTGAAACAGGATATTTAATTTATAATGGTGTTTTATTTTCACATGATGAATTACAAACAGGTGTAAATAATAATAATTTTGGATATGATTTAGATAATTTTAAATATATACCTAATTCTAATACATCTAAATTCTTAACTGATTGTCCTACAACACTTAATGCAAGAACAGTAGATTATGGTACATTTGCTATGTTTAATCAATTAAATACAAGTAGTTTTAGTTTTGAAACATCACCAAGTGGTTCAGCACCATCTAACAATGTGGTAAATTTAGTAGAACTAAAAATGTATGATAGCACAAATAGTCAGTTAGGTAGTACACAAAACATTAACAATGCAGTAGGTAATGAAGGTGGTACAGGTAATTTAGGTATTGAATTATCTAAAACTAAATTAGTATTTTTTGGTGCTTATCCAGCAAATCTTAGAGGTTGGAATACTGCATTTCAAAGTAATTTAGCACAAATATCTTATTATACATTACAAGCATTTGATGATAGTGGTAATGCAGTAACACAACTTTATACAATTAATATTATATGTGATAGTAGTTTTGGATATGAAACAGTAAGATTAACATGGTTAAACAAACATGGTGCATGGGATTACTTTACTTTTACTATGAAAAACATAAGAAGTACAACATCAAACAGAAGCACATATACACAAATAGATGGTACTTGGAATGAAACAACATATAAACCATATTCTTATAAAGGTGGTATGAAAAACTTTAACACAAATGCAAAAGAAAAATTACAACTTAATACTGATTTTTTAAGTGATTTAGATAGCATTTGGTTAGAACAATTATTTACAAGTCCTGAAGTATATATAATTAAAGATTTTGATGAAAACGATTTAGGTTCAGGTACTACATCAAAAATAAACAAATATGTAGAACCTGTATTAATTACAAGTTCTAGCTATATAAGAAAAACAAAAGCAAACGATAAGTTAATACAATATACATTAGAAATAGAAAGAAATAAAACTAACAGTTTACAATTAGGATAATGAGTACACAATTAATATTATATCCACAAGATCTAAATGGTTATTCATTTACAAATGTACCTGTAATTAATCAGCATGTTAGTAATTATCAATTTTTAAATCAACCTACTGCAAATCAAGATGTACAAGGTCCTTTACCTTCTTCTTCTTATTTATACGCTTCAGTAGTAGCAAATGGTGCTTTATTTAATTCAGGTAATTGGATAGGTTTTGCCACAGTTTCATCAGGTTATAGCAATCAAACTAATTATCCTGTAATTAGTGGTGGACAAATAGAAATATTTTCATCAGCAACACCTAATACTAATAGGAATAGTATTTGTGGTATAGGACAAATGTTAAGTAATTTAACAATAGGGCAACAATATACATTATTAATAGATCATACAGGTTATACTCCTGTTAATTCGTTTCGTATAGGTGGTACAGGTCCTGGAACACAAAATTTTGTAGGAAATAATGGTACTACTAATCTTTTTGGTTTATCTCCACATTCAAGCGGTATTGCAACTTATCATTTTACCGCAAATGCAACTAATATGCCATTAATAATAGCATATGAAGACAATATAAATTCAAGTTTTAAATTAAGTAGCGTTTCGATAACAGAAAGAGCTGGTTTTGAACCTACTACACCTACTGATTTATCAGATGGACAAGTAATTTGTGATTTATATGAAGAAGAAGATATACCATTAACTCTAAGTATAGATAATTTTAAAAATGCAGTAGAACAAACACAAAGTTATTCTAAAGATTTTAATTTACCTGCAACAAAAAGAAACAACAAAATATTTACACATATATTCGATGTACAAAAAACAATTGAAAATGTTTTTGACTTTAATCCTTATGTACTTACAAAAGCAGTTTTAAAACAAGATGGATTGTTAATATTTGAAGGTTCTTTAAGATTAATAAGCATAAAAGATAATGATGGCGAAATAAGTTATAGTGTAAATTTATTTGCAGAAACAGTAGCACTTAAAGATGTTTTAGAAGGCAAAACATTTGCTGAATTAAATCTTGCTGAACTAGATCATCAATATAACTATAACAATATTGTAAACTCATGGGAAGGAATTTTAGATTTACAAAATCCTTTAGCATCTGATAGTTTCGCATTAGTACCAGGATTATCTAATACTCAAACTAATGTACTTAAATACCCTTTTTGTGATTGGACAGGAAACATAGATTGTACAGGTGTTGCACCTGAAATAGATAGGTTAGAAGATGCTTTTAGACCATGGATAAGTATAAAATATTTATTAGATAATATAGCAAGAAATGCAGGTTATACTTTTGTTTCTGAATTTTTTGATAGTGATGAATTTAGTAAACTATATATGGACTTCAATTGGGGTTCAGAAAATGGACCTACTGAATTTACACATACAGGAAGTGCTATATATCATGATGACCATGGCGATCATTTTGCAGGTACAAGTGCAACAACTTGGGTATGGGTACATGATGGTTCACCTGATGATTTTGATGCTGATACAGGTTGGAGTTTAGCACAAGATAAATTTATTGCACAACAAACTAATACTTATTATCATCTTGCTTGTCGATGTAGTATTGTAAACGAATCAGGTAGTCCTGCAACAGTAAATTATATAAGATTTGTTCGTAGTAATTTAAGTGGAGTTTTTGGTGCAATAGGTACTTTTGATTATTTTGCAGAAGTAACAAATTATACTATTCCAAATGGTCAAATATGGGATTATGTTGCAAACACTATAATTCCTATTCCATTAGGTAAATCAGGTTTAGGTGCAGATGAATTTTATATCGAATGGGAATGTAATCAAGCTAATGCTTTAAGGCAAAACAATTTACCATCAAGCACTTATGGTTCTAAGGATAGTAGAATAAATGGTGCAGTATATAATAATGCAGAATTTTCAACATCAGAAATATTTAATACAGAAAGAGGTAAAATAAAACAATGGGATTTTATTAAAGGTATTATGACAATGTTTAATCTTGTAACAATGCCTGATACAACAAATGCTAATAATATAATATTTGAACCTTATCCTGATATGTTTATAAGTGATACTTCAGGTATAACTTTATCCGAACGTAGTATAAAACATGATTGGACAGATAAAATAGATATATCAGATATAGAATTAGAACCTTTGCAATTAAAAAGATTTGTTAAGTTTAAATATGAATTTGATGAAGAAGATTATGCACAAAATCAATACAAAAATGCAGCACAAGGTTTTGAATATGGTAGTTATGAGTTTGATGGTTCTACTGCGCAACCAGGAACTAATCAAGTAAGTAATTTATTAGGAGAAGAAGAAATAGTAGCAAGTCCTTTTAGTTCTACAATTATTAAACCTATACAAGATACATTTCCTGCATTTATAATACCTGTAATATATGGAAGTTCTGATGATGGTTTAAAATTTAATGCAATAGAAAATTTACCAAGAATATTATATAATAATGGTAGAATAGATAATTATTTAGGTGCATCTATTGATTATGTAGTGCCAGGACAAAATGGTGTAGATGGTGGTACAAAAACAGAATATTTACAATTTTCACATTTTAATCCTACTTTACCTGCTAATAATACATCTTATGATTATAATTTTGGTATTTGTCCTTTATTTCCAGGTGTAACAGGTAGTACATTACCTGTAAACAATTTATACAATATATATCATGCACCTTATTATGATGACCTATATAATAAAAATACAAGAATAATGAAAGCAAAAGTTAATCTAAATGCTTCAGATATTAATACATTTGATTTTAGAGATAAAGTTATGATTAAAAATAAAATATATAGAGTAAATACAATAAATTACAAACCTAATACTTTATCAATAGTCGAATTTATATTATTACCATAATGTCAAAAAGAACAATACAAATAAAAAAAGGATTAACTTTAAAACCTAATGCAGTATCAGATTTAGGTACTGTTACATTTACTGATGGTGTTAATGTAGATTTACTTGGAGATCAAATGACTTGTGAAGCGTATGGTTATAGATATAATGTTGCAACAGGTACTTGTAGTGCATTTAGTGCTAATCCTAACATAAAAAATTCTTTAGTAGGTAGAGATAAAAAAATATTAGGTGTAAAAAATGAAATAGAAACATTTTCACAAAATAATTTAATTGTTGGTACGAATAACACAAATAAAAGTTACAACTGTAATACAATGTTGTTAGGTGAAAATCATGAAACAGTTACAGGTATAAAAAATTCAGCAGTAATAGGTGGTACAAGAGCAAAGCTAACTAGACAAAGTGAAGTAGCAATAGGTGGTGGTGCAAGAGCAATATCAGATAGCACAAATGCAGTAACATTTAATAGTAGAAGAAAAACATCAACATTAGAACTTAGTTGTGTTACAATAGATAATACTGCAACTAATATGACAATACAAGGTGATGGTGAAAGTTTTATAAATGTAGAAAACAATTCTATAATAGGTTATGATATTTATATAACAAGATTAGAACTTGGTGGTACATCAGGAACTGCTGGTAATTACTCATATAGAAACATTAGAGGTGCAGTAAAAATAAATCAAGTTGGTGTTATGTCTTTTATAGTAGGTTTTAGTAGAAATATAGCTAAAGTAGGTGTAAATGGAACTTGTATAATGACAGATAGTACAACAGGCGGTGTACCATCTATTAGTGTAAACGTACAAGATAGAAACAACGTACATAATTTATGGAGTGCATCAGTAACACTACATGAAGTAATAAGTGAAACAAATATAGTATAATATGGCAAAGCAAGAAATAGTAGAAGCAATAGTAAAATCAAATATAGGTGAAGTAGCTGATGGACTTGATAAAGCTAAAAAAAGCACTAAAGAATTAGCAGATAGTACAAAAGATGCTGATAAAGGTTTTGGTAGAGTAGGTAAAGCAGTAAAAGGTATAGGTAATGCACTAAAAGCAGCAGGTATAGGTTTAGTAGTAGGTTTATTTGTAAAATTAGCTGATGTATTTAGACAAAACCAAAAAGTAGTAGATACTTTTAATACTGCTATGCAATTTTTAAATATTGCATTTAATGATTTATTTAAATTTTTAGAAGGCAATATAGGTACAGTTGTAGGTTATTTTAAATCTATTTTTAAAGATCCTGTACAATCAATTAAAAATTTTGGTAAAGCAATAGTAGATAATGTTATAGAAAGATTTAATAGCTTAATAGACGTATTTGGGCATTTAGGAAATGCTTTTATGAAATTTTTTGCAAGAGATTTTAAAGGTGCATTATCTAGTTTAAAAGAAGCAGGTAAAGAAAGTGTTGATGTAATTACAGGTGTAGATGATAGTGTTGATAAAATTACAGAAACAGTAACAAAAGGAACTAAAGCAATTAAAGAGTATGCAAAAGGAACATTAGAAGCAGCAGAAAATTTAGTAGAACTGAATAAAAGTGCAGAAATAGCAGCAGCATTAAATCAACAAATTATAGAACAAAAAGATAGAGAAGCTGAAATACAAAGACAAATTAGAGATGATGAAACTAGGTCAATGGAAGATAGAATGGCAGCAAGTTTACAACTAAAAACTATTTTAGATGATCAAGAAAAAGCTATGTTAGCTAATGCAGAAGCAGTTACAAAAGCAGCACAAGCACAATTTGATTTAACTAAAAATGATGCAGATTATTTAGCATTAATACAAGCACAAACAGAAGAAGCAGCAGTATTAGCACAAATAGAAGGGTTTAGAAGTGAACAAAAATCACAAGATATTGCATTAACTAAAGAACAATCAGAAACTTTAAAAGAACAAAAACAAGTAGCATTAGACAATGCACAAGCACAAATATCAGCGTATGGACAATTAGCAGGTGCATTAAGTGGTTTAGCTGGAGATAATAAAGCATTAGCAGTAGCACAAGCAGTTATAGATACTTATGTAGGTGCAAATAAAGCAATAGCACAAGGTGGTGTACTTGGTATCGTAACAGGTGCAGCGGTAATAGCTTCAGGTTTAGCTAATGTTAGAAAAATTATGGAACAAGATGTAGGTAGTGGTGGTGGAGGATCAGCAAGTATATCAGCATCAACACCAGCACCTCAAATGTTAAGTGGTGCATTTGATTTAGGTGGAGTACAA
>TARA_R100000697_G_scaffold68725_2_pt1 | contig 11661 bp, 4 predicted proteins | sample TARA_R100000697 | Tara Oceans TARA_R100000697 (sample SAMEA2622788) | marine metagenome | biome: marine biome (ENVO:00000447); feature: surface water layer (ENVO:00002042); material: "saline water (ENVO:00002010), including plankton (ENVO:xxxxxxxx)" | depth 5 m
ATCATTACCCTCCTCTGAAGTATCTGATATACTTTTAAGTGGAAATCACATCGCTTTAAAATGGACGAAAGAACCTTTAGAATTAGGAGCAACATATCAAATAACAATTAATGTAGTATCTGCAGATGATAATGGTGCACTTTTTATAAATCAATCAAATCCACCTGATAATTTCTTGAATCTTCCACCTATATTTATGAATGGTGAAACTGGTATGCATACGATATTTTTTACACCTTATGATAGAACTGAACTTTTGATATTTAATAGTGGCTATGATGACAATATAGTGGTTAATTATATTTCTATTAAAAAAGTCGAAAGTTCAGCATTTGCAAATCCAATAAAATTAAATCTTCCAAAAGGTGGTTCTCCAGCGGTTATTTATGATTTAGATATTTTACAAAATGTTCAATATGGTGAAATCCCTCCCAATGGTAATTATTGGGATTATCAGAATAATCAAGGTTATGGTGAAGGTTTAACCATTGGTTATGATGATGATACTCTTGAACAACTTTTACGGCAATATGGTTCTAATACAAATTTATTAGTTGATATTGATATCAGTTCAGGTACACATACAAACCTACTTAGATATTATCAAAGTGGAGCTGATTGGAATGGACTTGGAGACAAAAAGTGGGGCGTATTTGCAGGAAGCTTACAAAAAATTTTTAGTGTTAGTTTTTATACTGAAGAAATGGCGGAATTGAGAGAGGAAGTTTTTAATTACGAAAATTCTGATAGTGTTCCATCTTCTTTAGATAAATTTAGAGAACAAGATTTATATGCAAAATCTATTGGTAATAACATTAATGAACAAATTTTAAGTTCTAATCGATATATTACTTGTGAGGATATAGCAGATGAAATTCCTTTATCTTATTTAGGTGATACAGCTATAGAAATTATTGAATTAGATATCGGTGAAAGAGGTGGAGCTTCAGACCATTCGACAAAAGATGTGGTAGTTCAAGGTTGGATGTTTGATGGTAATTCAGGTAAAGATTTACTTTATAACAGTTCTAATAACCTTCGTAGTTATGATGACATTTATGATAATATAAAAGTTTTTGGTGCAGATATGCAATATGCTTGTATATTTTATGATAAGTTACCTGATTTTGATAATGATACTGGAGGACCTGGTAAAATAATACAGAATACAATAATTCTTTCAAATTTAGCTGCAGAACAACCACTTTATAATCTCGAATTACCTCAAGACCATACCAATCATCAATATGGTGAGCCAAATGGTTCATCGGGCACAGATATATCATTCGATCCAAATGCATTCGGAGAACTTACTTCAATATTAGAAGAGGATGACACTATATATAATCCAATTTATTTTGTTTTTTGGTTACATGGTGACCACCGAAAGCCAGGTCCAGGTAATGATAAAAAACGAAAGTCAAGATTTTATGTATGTGAATTAAATCAAATTCCTATATGGAATGATGGACTTGGAATAGATGGTAATACTGAACAATATTTTGAATTTAGTGAAAGTGATTTTGATGTTAAAGAAGAAGATGATTCTGACGCGGACATGTCAAATATGAGGGTTAAAAAATTTATAGTTAGAATTGCTAATATAGGTACTGATTTTGAAGCGATACCAGCACAATATCAACAATATGCTTCAGAAGTATTACCTCGTTCTATTCCTTTAAAATATGATAGATTATATGAAACAGAAGACATTTTGACTATTTCACCATTAAATGAAATTAATGCGAATATAACATATCCTTGTGAGCAAATGGATGAATATACAGATTGGGAACCTGTCAGTAAAGTATCAATTGGAAGTTCTTATGATTCAGCAGGAAATCTACAAGTTTATGATGAAGATGAATTTATTAAATTATCTAAATCAAGTCCAGCTACAATAAATTTAGATTTTGATGTATCTCTTTTAGATAAAAATAAAGATATACATGAATTAATAGTTGGTAGTTACCAAAGCTTTAGTGAATTTATTTTTTATGTTATTGATTGGGATGATGTTGACAATAAATTTAAAAATTGGAACGATGTTATTGATGATTACCCAACATCATTAGATAGTTTAGTTAGTAAGCAAAATGATAATACATATTTTTTCAATAAATTTGGCACACCTTTAACTAATGTATATGGAACTCCAGGAATTAAAAATATAAAAGCTGTTGTTTTTAATTACGATTATAGAGAATCCGCGATTACACCTATAAGGTGGAAATTCGTTCATGTTAAATTTTTCTTAAATATCCCTATAACCGAATTTGCTGATTTTTCAGAATTAGGTGGTAATGATTATATTACTATACCTTATCCAAATTCGTCTCCAGTATTAAATGGTGTTAGTCAAGACTCAAAATATTATTCAAGTATTAGAAAAGTTTTATCAAGTGGAACATTAAACGATGCTGATGTAATTGAAGAACAATCTTTAATAGAAGCTTTAAATAATGATGAATTGGGTAAAAATATACAAAGTATGGATTTGGAACAGACAAGATATTTCAAAAGAAGTTATGATATTTATGAATTACTAAACATCGAAGCTGTTCAAGATAATCAACTTATTTCTTATAATGAATACGATGGAGAAACTTCTGATAGAACTTTTCCAATGGAAAGTTCCATTGGACAGATATTTATAAATGATACTTTAGATTCAGATTTAATTCAAAATTGTGTTTTTGAATTTAATGGTGAAAATTTAGATGGTAAATCTGTTTATGATTCAAGCGGAAGAGGAAATAAAGGCTTTTTACTTGGAGATTATAAACTTAAAAAAACAAAAGGTTCTCCAATTAGGAGAGATTCTTTTATTCAAGTGCCAAAAAAAGGTAAAGAAAATGGAGCTATGTAAAGATGCCTAATTTCGACTATGAATTTAATCAAAACGATTATGATTTAATTGCAACGCAAAATTCAGAAACTCTTGGTGATTTTGATTATATTAGAATTATTGTAAGGCCCATATTTGACCTAACAACTATTGCTGAAAATGAGAATCAAGAAAAAGCTGTTTTTTACGCTTCTTTAGGTAATCCTCAAAGTATAAATATATCTCCAATACAAGATTCATTTCAAAACATTTCTATAAATACTATTCAAACAAGATTCATTGGTGGTCAATCAAATAATTCTAAAGGATTTAATGACTTTATAATTTATAAAAAAGATAATGGTGAAGTATTTATAAAACCAAATGAAATATTTAACGAATTTGAATTACCAGAAGATGAATATCAAATTCAAATAGACTTTTTATCACAGCTAAAGCCAATAGTTAGTGATTTTTCACAGATGCCGTTCCCTTATTATGATACGGAATTTGATATCACTGGTGAAGGTAATTTTGATATACTTGATGTATTGAAATGGAGAACAGAAGCTGGAAGAGATGACATAGCTGCTTTTATTGAGGACTCTCAACTTAATAATTATATTTTTCCAATATATACTGGTGGTGGTCCTCCTGATCCTAATGCTCCAAAAAATCCTTCTGATTTTTATAACCCTTTTTCAGATGGTTCAACTCCACTATATCATTTTTCTTGGATAATAAAAGAAATCTCAACTACAAGAAAAGAAGTTAGATTAAAGTTAGTCAATAAAAACATTACAGCAGATGATGATAACATTCAACATATAAAAGATATTTTAAATAATGAAACCGAAAATTATCAATTTAAACATTTATTATCATTACCAAATGGTGATAATGTACAGATATTAAATTATCAATTTGACTCTGTTACTGATGGGAAAAACAATCAGTCACTTATTTTAAAACTTTATGAGGCCTTACCATTAGAAATAAATAATCTTTCACCTGTTTCAATTGAAAAAGAAATTTTAATTTCTCAAAAACAAAATATTACTTATTTTTCTGATGTAGAAGCACCGAGTCCAAGATTTGGATTACCTATTGATGATAAAGATTATTTTATAAATCCTGATGGTAATTCAAATTACAAAACTTTTAATCAATTGTCTCAATCTATTTCTGATTCGGATATAAATAGTATTTTATCAGGTAGTAGCACTACTAGTTATCCAAATTTAAATGTTGATTTTAATAATTTTTCGAATCATGTATTTTTTAGTTCTGCAAAAACTAAATTAATAAATTTTAATGAAAAAATAAAAACTATTCAAAAAAACTATAGTTTAATATCTGCATCTTTATCATCTAATGGTGTTGATATTGTTAATGATAGCGAAATTTTAAAAAAACATCGTAAAGAATTATTTAATAAAATAGATAAAGAAATAAATTCATTTACACCATATGAAAGATTTTTATATTTTGATGGGCAGAGTGAGTCAACTGCATCAGCTCCTGGTTTGGGTAAAAATTATGCTGATGTTGTTCCAGTAACATTTAGTGGTGAAGCTGAACAAATAAATGGTGGTGATGGATTTAATGTTGTGTACAAACACTCGTCTGAAAAAGTATCAGGTGCTCACAATAAATTCATAGATTTATTTACAGATAAATATAGGGTAGAAAACAAACCATTTTTTAATTACAGCAGTTCAATTTATTTATCGTTCTTAATGAAAGGTGATAGTGGAAGTGCTATAACTTGGGAAAATAGAAATTTAGTTGAACATAATGGTTTAAGTTATCCAAAAGACACTTTATATCAAAACAGAATGTTAGAACCGACTATAACTGCTAGTAAATATCAAAGGTATATTTTTGAAGCTTCAATGTCTTATTTTGTCCCAACAGCTGAAGTTGATTTTGACTTGAGTTCAATATCTAATTTTAATCTTAATTCACCTCACATTGAAGTGTTGAGTGGTAGTATAAAAACAGGTTCAAATCAAATAAAAGATACAAGTGGTAAATATCCAACAACAGTTACTTCACAAAGTGTGGGTTCTTTATTTAAAGGTTCAGTTCCACCAGCTGGTGAATTGTTTAGAATATTTTATCAAAACAATTTATCATCAAGTCTACTTGCTTATTATGATTATCAAGGTGTAACGATTGATGATAATGACTTTGAAATATTTGATAAAAGTGGAAACAATAACACCATGGAGTTTGCAGGTTCGGGCACAAAAGGTTTCACTTCAGCTTCAATCATAGATGGTATTCAAGGTGGTGACGCTTTTGCATATGAAATAGATGATAGTAGTGATGGTAGTGAAGGAAATCCGACTTTATCAACCAGAAATTCTACAGCTCCAATTGAAACCGCCGCTGGTGAACTATCAATGTCGGCAGTTGCAGGTGATGCTGTTACTGGTTTCACTATGGCTACTTTTTATAGATATGATGGTTCTGGTACAGATAATACAATAATGTCTATAGGTATTAGAACAGGTTCATTAGATGAAAATAACATAACTAATGGTTGGCATCTTTCAAGAAGAGATACAAATAAAATTCTTGGTCAAGTAACACGAGAGGGTGTGGATATTACAGGTGAAGGTGCCAATGATAATGGGTTAAAATCAGGAGCTACTACGATTAATGATGGTAATTTTCATCATGTAGCATTTACTTATGATAATTTGACTGGTACGGGTTCGGTTTATTTTGATGGAGTTCTACAAAAAGAAGGACATTCAAATGGATTAATAACAGGTAGTAATAAAATTCGTAGATTAGTTATTAACACTGGTACTGGTGGTGCACATGGTTTTGATGCTGGTGCATTTGATGAAACAAGATTTTATACAAGAGCATTAACACCTTCTGAAATAAATCAATTGTTTTTAACTCCTGATGGTAAAACTGAAACAAAAATTACAGATGTAAAATTAACATTAAATAATCCATCTAATGTATTACCATTTGACAATATATATCATACAAGTTCAGCTGAATATACTAATTGGTATAATGGAATTTTAAGTTCAGCTTCAGCTTACGACCAAAGAAACATACATAGTTTATTTAATAATTTACCAGCTTATATTCAAGAAAGTAATGATTATGATGATTTAAATAAATTTTTATCTCTAAAAGGTGAACAATATGATTTAATTAGAAATCATATTGATAATCTTGAATCATTTAATAAAAGAGGATATGATAAATATAACTCTCCTCCAACCAATACGTTTCCTATTTTATTAGATAATATGGGGTGGGAATCAATAAATCCATTTACTGGTAGTTTAGAACAAACTTTTCAAAATTATTTATCAAGTGAAACTACGATTGATGATATAAAAAATAATACTTGGAGAAAAACACTTAACAATTTAATGTACATATATAAAACAAAAGGTACTTCTAATTCTGTAAGGGGCTTGTTAAATATTTATGGATATCCACCTGATGTTTTACAATTTCAAGAATTTGGTGGTTCTGAAGAGTCATCAATTATTGATTCTCCACCTGGCCCAATAAGAGATAGCGTATCTAATCAACTTGATATTGATTTTGATAGTATAACAGGTAGTTTTAATGTAAATAAATCAAAATCTATTTTAAATTATTATATGTTTAATGGTATTGAGAGTAGAAAACTACCTCTTAAATGGTGGATAAATGATGCAAATATAAATACCATTGAATTTATATATAAACACAAACAAACTGAAAATACAGAAACAATACTAAAATCAAGTGGTAGTGGGGCTCAACATCTTTGGGATTTAAGATTTATTCCAAGTGCTAATAAACTTAGCGGTTCATTTGAATTTAGACTCAATAATTCTTCACTTGGTGAAAGTAATATTTCTAACAGAGCATTCTCCATGTCTTTAAACTATAGTCCTGTTTCAGATGGTGAATTAGTAAATGTTATGTTACAAAGAATGACTGGAAGTGCGGAAGGTGTTGGGACAGGAATAAATGAATATAGATTACATTCTGCAATTCAAAAAGGTGCAAAAATAACAAATTATGGTTATGTAACTATGTCAATAAGTGGGGGTGTTAAAGCAGATCCTGATAATCAATTTTATGCTAATCAAAATTGGACATCAACAGGAAGTATTAGAGACATTGTATCATCTTCTAATTTAATAGTTGGTGAAAACATAAGTGGTTCTTTAGCTCAAATAAAAGGTTGGTCTACACCATTAAGCACCTCTAGATTTAGACAAAGAGTACTTAATAAATTATCAAATGTTGGAAATACAATTAACTCTCATAAAGAAGATTTAATTTATAGTTTCAAATTAGATGAAAATTATACATCTGCTTCTGTTACAAGTTCAGTATTAACTTCTGAACAAACATTACCTATAGTGGATTCATCTCCAACAACAAATAATATATATAGAGATTATACTTTTACAAGAAGTGGTAGTTTATTTACTGGTTCTCTTGTATATGGTGAACAATTAATAGATATAATAAAATTTGGTCCTGGAGCAGGTGGTAACAAAAATATTATAAAACCAAATATTAAATACGCCGGTAATATAAATCCGGACATTGATGTAGTTGATGAAGCTGATTCTGATTATAACTTTGATAATATTCATTTAGAAATGTATAGTTCACCACAAGATTTTGTAAATAATTTTATTTTAAATCATATTGATACATTTAAGTTAATAGATTTTTATGCTAATCCTGAAAACTACTATTTATCTAATTATACAGACTTAGATAATTTTAGAAATGAATTTTTTGAAGCTTATCCGATTCAAGTTAATGTGAATAAATTTATCAGAGCTCATGAAAATATATTTAATAATTCAATTGTTGAAGCTGTTAAAAAAATAGTACCAGCTCGTTCTACAATGGCTGATAAAGATTCTAATTTAGGTGTATTAATAAAACCCACAATTTTAGAAAGACAAAAATATGAAGGTGAAGAACATTCAGTTGAAGTAAATCCAAATACTGGCACTGGTAGTATAAATATTACTTCAGTTACAAGTGTTATTAATTCATTATTTCAAGATGATAATTTAGATGTGAAAGAAGTTGAGATAAAAGGCACACCTTCAGCTAGTGGTTTAATTGAATCACCACTTACAGCTTCAATAAGTTTCGGAAACGCATATGTTACAAGTAGTGGATATTTAAAAGATGCATCTGCTAAAAATCATTTTCATCCACCATTTTTACAACCAGGTGGTTATAGTGCATCTATTGTTCTTCCTCACTCCGGTTCTATATCTATGTTACCAAAATATGATGGTTCAGCCGTTGTATTCCCTAAAACGGGCTCAATTAATTATTCATCGCTAGCGAATAAATCATTTGAAAATATACATAGTTCTTGGGGGACTAGTTCAAATGATACACATTTTATAAATTTTGCAGCTGGAACTGGTTCAGATGGTAATTATAATGTTCTTCATATAGATACACGATTTCATTTCAGAATGATTGGTGATACTGAAATTTATTCAAGTTCAAAAAGAGATACAACTAATTTTTCAGATGCAAATAAATTTTTTAATAGAGAATTTATAAACACCGATTTCCATTCAAGTGTTAATTATGAATCTTTAATTAATGGTAATGTTGGATTACAAAATGGTAGAATGATAGGTAAAACAAGATATTTTTCAGCATCAGCTGATGGTGAAACATTGACACTACCAGCCAATCATGTAACTAAATTTAGTAATCCATTTAAAGAACAAATGATAAATGGAACACAAAATATTAAACCAGGAATACTAAATGTTCAGTATGAAGATTATTCAACAGCTTCATTTTATAGAGTAACTGTAACTGGTGGTGAAAATGAAATTATAGTAAAAAGTGGAAATTCAAGTTTAGATGATGAAGATAAAATTATATACTAATTTTAAATTGATTATTTTTTAAATTTATTAATATTTATATATGAATTAAAGTATAATGTTATTTCAAAGTAGGAGAAATTAAATGGGATATTTAGACAATTCATCAATTACAGTTGATGCAGTTTTAACAAAAAAAGGAAGAGAAATCCTTAAAGATGGTGGTAATTTAAATATTACTTCATTTACACTGTCGGATACAGGTGTTGATTATACACTTTGGAATCCAAACCATCCAAGTGGTTCAGCATTTTATGGTGAGGCTATTGAGAATTTACCAATGTTGGAAGCCAGTGTTCACGCCGAATATAATTTAAGAAATAGACTAATAACTTTAAATCAAAACACTGTAGCTTTGCCATCTTTAATTTTAAGTAATTTGGATAATGTTAATGGTAGAACAAAAACTTTTAATGAAGGTGATGAGGCAAATGGTGATATCGGTATTAAATTAGCAGGATATACATCCACACAAAATTTAGGTTTTTATGCTGTTATTCAAACACCAGGTATTGTTACCACCACAGCTCAACTATCAAACACATTAAGTGGAACAAGTCATCAATTTTTATCAGAGCAAGACATCCCATTTGCTCAAGAATATAGATTTAGTGGTGATACATTTACAATAAGACCTGTTCAACAAGATGAAAAAAATCAAACAACTAATATTTATTTTGTCGATATTGAAACTGGAGCTTACGACTATATAAATGTTGTAAATAATATTACTAAAAACACAAGAGCAGTATTATCAGGTGGTGGTATAGGTTAAACAAATTAGGAGATAAATAAATGGCTATAGCAGGAACAAATATACAATTAGACTCAACGGAAGGAATGGATAAAATAACCACTACTGAAAAGGTGACTTCACCATATTTTTCAGATGGGAAAACAACATTAGAGGCTGCAAACATAATATCAGCTTCCCTTTCCGATACTAACGAAACATATTTCTTTGGTGTAGCTAATTCAGCAACACCAACTGTAACAGAATTTAATGTTGCTTTTGGTAGTACCAATGGTTATGGTTCACTTGTTCAACCTAATACAAAATCTGAAACAGAAGCTGTTTACAAACAATATGCTAGTTTACTTTTAGCTCCTACTGAAGTAACTGGTGGATTTTTTATTTCATCTCAAGGTTCAGCTGGTAAGTTAAGTGCAAAAGATGAAGAAATATATGTAATGTCCGCTAGACGCTCTAATATGAAAGATAGAATTAATAAGGGAAGTTGGACAATTATTTTAAGTGGTTCTAAAACAAAAATAGAAGAAAATTCAACCGTAGTGAGTGCAAATTCTCCTGTTCTTAAATTAACTGATGATAGTACTCTTGAAACTCCAACCGCAACACCAGCAGGAGATAGATATAATATCGTTAGTGGTTCAGGTGGTACAATTAGTGGAAGTGGTGCTAGTCATAGAAATTATGGTTTCTTCTATCCTGATATGGGAATAATGGTATTTAGTGCACAAGAATTATCAGCTTCACTGCCAGGTAGTGGTTCTGGAATAACTGTTCCAGCTGCTTTTAACTCAGGCTCAGGAATAGGTGGTGCTATGCTTAAAGCTGGTACTTTTGAAGGATTTGGATATTCAACTCGTACAGATGCTAATATGAATACAGCATTAAGATTTATTAATTGTTTACATGGTGGTGTGGCCACTAACAATACATCTAAATTAACATTTAGAGATGAAGAAGACCAAGTAAGTGCTCAATATTTTTGTAGAGTAAGAAGTGGACATTCCAACTTCTCAAACAATCCAACATTTGTTTCGGGCTCATTAAATGAATTAAGACAAAAAACAATGAGAGGTAATCCAACAACATTTATATCAGCTGTTCAATTATATAATGGTGCTGGTGAATTAGTAGCGGTTGGTAACCTTTCAACTCCATTAAAGAAAAACTTTTCATCAGAAGCAACAATTAAAGTTAAACTAACATACTAATGGATTATTATGTATGTATTCGGTGAGATTAAAAATGAGTCATCTTTTGTATCAAACAGAACCTTAAATTCAGTACAAAGTTTAAGTGCTTCTTCTGATGGTATAAATTCAATAAAAATAGTTTCAGGTTCAATAAACCAAAATTATTGGAACTCTTTAAATGTTTTATTCTATACAAGTGGCTCTCCACGATATTCAAATGAGACTAAATTTACACACCCAACAAATAACTTTTCTTTACAATTAAGGAAGGGAAATCAATTTGTAACAAAATATCATGGGTATCCAAGTAGTTCATTAATATCAATATCTCAAAGATATTTTGGTGAAAAAATTAAAGAGGGTAGTTTTCAATTTACAGATGTTTCAGATTCTAATGTAGATAATAATAATATCAACCCAATAATTATAGATGATGGTAAGGGTAATTTGTATTCAACAAATGCTCACCACTCACAAAGTAATACAAATGCCTCATCATCAGACAATTATGTTGGCAACATATTTTATGATAAAGGTTTAGTTGTACTAACAGAAACAGGTAGTTGGAGTGGAAGTGTTAATTATTCTGATTTAGCGACTAACTATAATTTAAAATTTCAATCTGTTCATACTATTAATACATATGAATATAATGTAAATATAAATCCTGATGAATTTAATCATTCATCCAATTATACTTTAAGAAAGACATTGAGTGGTAGTAATCCAAGTCATACTACTTTAGCAACATCATACTTATCAACTGATTATACAGGTAGTGATTTTCATCCATATATTACAACAATTAACTTATATCAAAAAGATAATTATGATATGCCTGTGATTCAAGCCACATTACCAAGGCCAATAAGAAAAAGTGACAAAATAAATTTAAGATTTAAAATACAATTAGATATATAAGGAAATAAAAAATGGTTACATTAGGATTAGATGCATCGACAACTTGTGTCGGAT
>TARA_R100000697_G_scaffold58654_1_pt1 | contig 11654 bp, 11 predicted proteins | sample TARA_R100000697 | Tara Oceans TARA_R100000697 (sample SAMEA2622788) | marine metagenome | biome: marine biome (ENVO:00000447); feature: surface water layer (ENVO:00002042); material: "saline water (ENVO:00002010), including plankton (ENVO:xxxxxxxx)" | depth 5 m
AACCAAGCTGAGTTACCATCAGCAAGTTGAGATAATCTCTTTTGTATTAATAAATATTCTGATAATTTTTTTGCTTCAGGATATTTTAATTTATTTAAAACAGTTTCATCTACTTGAGGTTTACCATCAGGAGTAAATACTTTTGGTTTCCAATTGTATTTATCCTTCAACCTATTAGCAATATGATAACGACTATTAGGATTAAAAGTAACAGTTTCATATTTATGTATGGCTACTCCTTTTACATAACCAAGAGTTCTATTATCTCTAGCAGGAATAAACTCTCCTAAATCTTTTTGAAATGGAGGAAACATTTCCTGAAGTTCTTCTTCTAACTCAACTCTCTTTTTAGTTAGTGTTGCCTGGAGTTGTAATGCTTTGTCAGTATCAAACGTAAATCCTGCAGCTTGTTGTAAATATATTACGTGTGCAAATTGATGTTCTAATTCAATTGCTTTCTCAGAATAATTTTTACTTTGTATTTGTTTATATAAAGTATGTGTTACTTCTACATCTTGGCTGCAATAGTTTTGCATTTCTTCAGACCATTCAAGCCAATCTGTTTGTTTTCCAAAATCACCTTTAAGAATATTTAATCTTCTACCCCATGCTTCAAGTCCATGAGAACCAATAAGTCTTGGTTCAAACCCATGCTTTTTTGAAGTAGCAAAATCATTATTTTTTAAATCAGGCCATATCAACCTAGATAAAACTAGAGTGTCTAGTATCTTTGCTTTTGTATTCCAATCAGGAAATACTTTTTTGATTGCTGGAATATCAAAACCAATTCCATTGTGAGCTATTATTTCTTCAGCTTCACTTAATAATTGTAAACCATCTTCAACCTTGTCAGGTCTATAAGAATATAGTTGGTTTGTTTCTATATCTTTTGCAACTAAGCAATGTATCTTTGTAAGTTCAGGTAATAAACCATCAGTTTCTATATCGAATATTAATTTCATTTTTCCTCATAGTCTAGTGTACGAGTGCAACTGTTATACGAGAAATATCAGGGAGTATTGGAGCTACGTTTGCTATTGCTTTTTCTACAACTTTTTTAGAAGCATCATCATTAGCATATACAACTGGATAAACATTATCATATTGTAATGCACGATGTACTGCAGTTATTAGCAAAGTGTATATTCCAAAAATTTTCTTTTGTTCATCTTCAGACATAAAAGAAAAGTCAGGGTCTTCATCTAGGATTCTTTGTACAAACCCATCTATGATTTCTTCTTCAGTAAAGTTATCAATCAAAGTCATAATTATTTTCAGTCAGTCTATTTGTTTCAGGATTATAATTTAGATAAGTTGCAACACCTGTAGTACCATTGAACCTATTCTTTAGAATACGTAGTGTCATTGTATTTGGATTTTCATTATCTTGTTGGTTACGTTCACAACCAATACAAATATCTGTTAGCTGTCCTATACCTGCACTACCTCTTAGTTGAGACATTGAAGTACTTAGTCCTTCTTCATGTCCTTTGTTAGAATTTACAGGTCTACGTAAATGACAAACAAGTATCAAACCAAATTGTAATTCTTCAACTAAACTTCTAAGTCTAGTCATTATATTATCTATGAGTCTACGTTCGTCTCCCTCATCAATACCTGATACAGCAATATTAACATGGTCTAGTACAACCCACTTACAATCTAAAGCTGTTACAAAATATTTTATTTTACTTAATAAGTTTTTACTTTCGTGAGAACCAAAGTGATTATAAAAATTTATATTGTTACAAACTTTTTCCCATGCAGTTTTTAGTTCTTCTTTTTCTACAGTACTAAATACTTCAGGTAAGTGTATTGGTTTGTTAAGTTCTAATCCTACAATACCTCGAATACTTCTTTTAACATTTTCTTCTAATGCAATGTAAGCTACCTTTTGTTCATTTCTTGTTAGATGATAAGCAATCTCTCTACATACTTGAGACTTACCTATACCTGTACCTGCAGTAAAAGTTACTATCTCACCTAATCGTAATCCATTTAGTTTATTATTCAAACCTTCGTATGGATAATTACAGGTAGACTCTAGGTCTTCTTGATTAAGAAGTTCCCATGTTTCTTCACCTTGTATTATACCATCAGGTCTGTAAACTTTTGCACCATATATACAGTCTATTAAATCATTTGCTTTACCAGCAACAACCATATCGCTTGGGTCTTTGAGTGGTAACGAAACTATCTTTGCTTTTGATGGAGTAAGTAAAGATGCACACTTGATTGCAGCTTCTTTGCCTGGAGTATCATTATCAAAACAAAAGATTACACTCTCGTGTAACTCTAACCATTCAATATTTTTTGCAACAAACTTAGCTGCTGATTGTACACCTGAAGGTATACTTACGACTGGCCACTTATTATTAAAGACGTATTGTGAAACAGTCATACAATCTATTTCACCTTCAGTTACAACTACTTGTTTACCACCATCTCTCCATAGGTGCTGACCAAATAATTCTATGTCATTAATATTACCTATCCATTTAAAATCTTTGTTTGAATTTCTGGTATGTTGAGCAACTAATTCTCTATTACTATTATAGTAGTTTGCTATGTGAACGTCCTTGTTAATTTTATAATTAAACTTTCGTAAAGTTTCTGAGGACAGTTTACGTTTCTTTAGATGTTTATATTCTCCTTCTTTAAATTCCATATTCCTCTTTGTTGGTTGTACAATTGATGTACCATTATTTTTTGTAGTGTAATGACAGCCAAAGCAATAAGCAGAGTTATCCGAGTAGCGAGCTAAATTATCTTTACTCCCGCAACTCGGACAGGGTTCATGTCGTATGAACTTATTGTTCTTTCTTGATGAATAACTCAAGTTGTTCTCCGACATATTCTTTTCTCTTTTTATCTAACAATTCTTTTTCTTCAGGTGTTGTAACCTGAACTGGTTTTATCATTTCATTATTGTACAACCATTCCTGTACGTTAAACGAAGGACAAGCTTTGCTTGATACTTCATTGTGTCCAAGAATTTTTGCATCAGGAAATGTTTCTTTTAAATCTGTCAAAAGATTTTTAAGAGTTAAGAATTGTTCCTTAGTAAAGTTATTGTCAGGAACATTTACATCTGCTTCACTTACCCCTCCAATAAGACATAAGCCAATAGATTTATGATTGTAGTTTTTGACGTGGGCGCCAGCTTCATTAAGTTGTCTTCCAACTTCTTTCGTACCATCACGTTTGATTACAAAGTGATAACCGATTTTTAAGAAGCCACGTTCCCTGTGCCACCTATCAATCTCTTTGGCGTCTATGTCCATTGAAGGTTTCGTTGCTGAGCAATGCACGAAAATATATTCTGTAGTTTGTCTAGGCATAATTAATTAAAGTCTTTCCAATTGAAGTTAATATTATTGGTATTACTGAGTTACCGAGTGCAGCTTTTCTGCGTCCGTCCAACCTTGAGGATACCCCATTAAATATTCCGCTAGGTTTGGAGACATTGTATACCTCGACCCATTCTTGCTTAGTACTTGCGGGTGGTGTTTCCCACCTCCGTAATGCGTTAGGGTTGGTGAGTAATGTAGAAATATTCTTGGTTTCTTTTCCATGTGTAGATACAAATTGCTGATTAAACAACAGTCCGTCCCTACTACAGATTGCAAAGTATCTAGCTCTGCATTGCAAGATTCCAAAATCTCTACCATCAAAGATAAAGTCTTGGGTCTCGTATCCAATATTACTGACTTCATTTATTAAAGTTTCTCTCCATGTTTTAGTGCTGTGTGCAAAACCTTTTACGTTCTCGAAGATTATAAATTTAGGTTTATTTATTTTTGCAATTCTAATTACTTCATAAAATAAATTATCTTGTTCAAACCCACCACGTCTACCGCTTGATGAGAAAGCTGGACAAGGGAAACCAGCTGTAATTAAATCACAATCTATTGTTTCTATTTCTTTTACGTCATCATAAATTTTTATGTCAGGAAAATTTTTAGACAGTACGCTTTTACAAAACTCATCTTGTTCTGCAAAAGCTACTGTTTCAAATCTATCACTTGCATTATGAAGACCTAAAGAAAATCCTCCTATACCTGAGAATAAATCTAGTATTTTTATCTTACTCATTTATCCATTCGTTCGGTATTGATTTAGTTGCGTACTGAAAGCCATACCTCTCACACCAAGCAGCATAAGTTGTTTTAGATTTCTTACCTATGCGTGTGTTAGGATTACTAAATACAAATCTAATATCTAACTCAGGGTGTTGTTCTTTTATTAAGCGATGTTTTTTTCTGTCGCTTGTTACGAAAGCGCCTTTCGACTCAATAATAATTTTATTGGGTAGAATAAAATCAGGCGTGTATCTGCTTTCTTGTTCAGGTTTTTTATATCGGACTGTGAGAGTTTCGTATTCAAACTTAACTCCCATGTCCTCAAGCTGTTTAGCTATATGTTCTTCTAAACCAGAACGATAATTAGAAGTCGCTGAGTTCTTCAGCCGCTTCTTCTTGTACCACATTGTCTGCTGTAAAACCTTCTTCTTCACTAAATCCATAGGAAGAAGCTGAAGCTCCACCTGTTACAAGTTCAATTATCTGTACTGCTTTTAATCGTAGAGAAACTCCTGCTCCAATAGAACTTACAAAGTAAGGCGACATTTGAAATGCTACCTTAGCTTGAGTTCCTCCCCAAATAGTTTTACCATTTGGTTGAAACACATTACCTTTAGCATCATACAAGATAGGTTTCTGTTCCCATCTCTCGCCATTAGGTCTTGTGCCTGAAGCTTTAAGTTTAAAAGTAAAGACGAAGTTACCATCTTCATCTTCTTGATAAGGAGCATTAGCTAATCTAACCTTCTTACCTTTTGATTTTGTTAGTTCATCTGCGTTGGCTTCCATAGCTTCATCTATAGACTTCTTCAGACCTTGAGCATCATTTGCACTAAGTCTTAAATTAGCACGCCAAACTCCAGCACTATCAAATTTAGTGTCCGCCTTATTTAAGTGAGGATACACTAACACTCCTTTTGGAGTTGTTATATTTTGTTGTGTCATTCGACCTCCTAAGTGTAGGTAACTAAATATTAAAGGTGTCGGCTAATTAGTAGAGGACGAACTACTATGCAAAGAAGTAGTCTGACTCTAGTACTTTATCTAATTGTAACGAACCTTTAGCTGGGAGAGGTGGTATTTTCTTTTGGTTTTTCTTACTGAGCATAGAGAATATCTCATCTCTAAACTTTTCTAGTAAGTCATCTTGAAACATTTCCACGAATACCTGGCGTAAACATTTCGATAGTCTTTGTACATTTGTAGCATGGCAACCATAACTATCATGTACCATTGCAAAGTGATGAACTCCTTGAGCTTTCATCTTACAAGTAACTAGTGCCATAGCAGCACTATCAAGTGAGTGTATATAGTTAGGACTACAACCTGACTTTTGTCTACGTCTATTCAGTTGTTGTCCGTCCTCATGTAGAGAAAGTTTTACTATACCCTCATTCATTTTAGTTTCTACTCTACGAGTATTCACCTGACGATAAGCTTGTATAACTTGAAAGCCTGAAGGTGTACTCCATGTAATAGGTAAGTCTTCAATGGCTGCAAGTCTTGTAACTTGTTTCAACCATTCCATAGCTTCTCTAGCTTTGACTACTGTACTATCAATCTTGTTCCAAATTATTTGTGCAAGATAAATAGTTGGATAAAGTAAATCATCACCAAAAGGATTTGTCTGTACATCATTACGTAGATAATCTTCTATGTATTCTCTACAACTGTACATCGTACCTGAGTATGGAACTATCATTACTGGTCTCTTTGTAAGCTTTCTATTAACACCTACCTTCAACCACATATCAGCCATTTCTTTTTTAGACCATTTACATTTACTTCTAAATGGTTCGTCAACTTCTTGTTCTAGTTCTTCAATAGTTTTATCTGCAACAATTTGATAAATGTCTTGAGGTGTTCCACTAGGAATTAAATTAGTAGCACGCCCTCCTATCTCATCACGTAACAATAAAGAAAATAATTGTAGTCCATTACAACTACCATCAACTGATACAGGTATATGTGTTTCGTGTTTATCACCTAACCTACAATAACTTTCCCATTCAAAACAAAATGCAAGAAAACAAAAAGGTTTGTCTGCAGTTTTCCAAAAGTCATTTGATAAAGGATTACGAGCAGCTTCTATAATAAACTCAGTATGTTTCTTTACCCACTCAACTCTATCATCAAGACTACATTTATCTTCACCATATTGATTAGCTCCATGTATTGCTAACCACCTGGCACTATCAGGATTGTTACTCATACGTTCACCTTTAGCAAACTCTAATAATGCTCGTGAGTATTCTATACCTTGAGGATTTAAAAACATTGGTATTGGATAACACCTACCTCTAAAGTCTAACTGGTGAGGAAAGTATATCTCAGGTTCTTTACTTCTATCTCTTGCAAGTTTTAAAATCTTATCCATCTGTAATCGTTTCGATGTTACTGCATGATTGAAGTCTTCTACCCTTGTACTTCTACGTTTCCATTTCACCCATTCTTCTTTGTTGTTTGATAACCATTCCTCAAACTCTTTACCTGATAGGTTCGTAGGTTTAGGTGGTTTATCTAAATCATACTTAGGTGGTATCTTACCTACCATTTGGTTTTGTTCGTACATGGTTTCAAGAACCTGAAACACTTTAGGATTTACCCTCCAGCTTGTATCTTGTAGAGCATTTGTACTCTCATATACTGGTTTCATTTCGTCTACCCTGTTCGCAATCTCAGATAAATAGTTTTGATTTCTGGTTTTTATCAGGGTCATTTGTCTAATGATTGGTGAGTGATACCCGCCCTTGAAAGGGTGAACCCATTTCTGAGGTTCTATAATTGTAGGGTAATAACTTGGCTGCATTACACTAGTTTTGGATAGTTTCTCATGTATCCATTGCATAGTTTTTTCAGTAGCTGTAACGAAATATGGCGTATTATTCTTACTAATATACTTCTTCTCCACCTGTATATACCCAGTATGTTTGGAGATAATATTGATAAGTGTAACACCTATATGTAACTTATCTTGTAGCGGCCACATATCCCACTTCACATCTGCCTTGTTCATATACCTTGCCATGATACGATGTTTGTAGATGTAGGATTGTTTCTGTTTCAGACTATTCGATATGACTTTGAATAGTGGTTCACATTCCTTTTCAAACTTAGTAAATCTTACTTGGTCTTCAAGGCAACCCGCTAATCTAACAGCTGCTTTGTTAAGAGATTGTTTCATAGTTATACTATCAAGTACACTTCTCAATGCAATGTATGCTGACGTATCAGGTTCAATCTGCCTAATGTAATGTGCTGCCTTTTCTATTCTACCTCTCTCACCTGAGAAAGCATTGTCCAAGTATTCTTGGATTGCATCGGAGATAGGTTGAAGGGCTGACTTGAGCATCTGTATTCCATAGATACTGGAGCTGTCCCTATTCTTTTGTTTCTTTTTTCTCGACTGTTTCAGGAATAAGTCCCTGCCATCAGTCATCATCTTTTGTTCTAGTTCTAATTCTCTATCTAGTTTCTTAAGATATTGTTCGTTGTCATCTGGTCTAGTATGACCGCCGATACCAACTTCTAGTAGTTCTTGTAGTTTATTAGTTGTTTCCATACTAACTTTACCTCATTTAATTGTTGTCCTAGTGTGTCGTCCTATTGCACAAACAAGTAGTACGACCTTGACTAAATATTGGAGTGAGGAATACAGGTAATAAAACCCAGTATTCTGCTATTTATGAGGTTAGTTGTTCTTGAATAACGGAGTGGTGCAGTCTTTTAAGGACTTCATCACTACGACTATTCAAGAAAACCAACAATATTTTTTACAGTTGTTGTCCTATGACGACAAGGGACGACACGAGGACGACAAAGTATTGTAAAAAAGCTCATGTAGTTTTCCCAATCCTTTTTGTTGGTAGCCTCGACCAGACTTGAACTGGTACTCCGAAAATCGGCATGGATTTTAAGTCCATTGTGTCTACCATTCCACCACGAGGCCACCTACATGACCTTATAGTGTAAAATTTTTGGGAAGTAAACATTACTATATTACTCCGTTCACTTGATTAGCTTTGTGATTAAAGACTTGTTCTAAATCTGCATCACTTACTAATCTAATTTGTTGAGTAACATACTGCATAGTTTGCTCGATAGATTTATGACCTACAATCTTTTGTACGATGTGAGGTTTAATATTATTTTCAAGCGCCCTATAAATAAAAGTATTTCTACTACTGTGAAATGTTAGGTTCTCATCAGTAATACCTAACTGTTTTTTCACTCTAGCAAAATACCTATCAACCTTAGAGTTGTTCCAGATGTGCATACCAAGTGTGGCTTTTGCCTTCTTGTCTCTCTCTAAGAAAGGTTTGAACCTACTGATTATTACCAGTTGGTTACCTACACGATTACCCATAAAGTATTTGAGTATTCGTTTAGTTTCACTATCGAACTTAATAGAACGTCTATTTTTATTCTTAGTATTAGAACCTTGAAGTGTAATAGTACGTCTAGTTAAGTTAATGTCTTTACATTTAAGAGTAATGATTTCATTAAACCTCATACCTGTAAGACAACCAAGTCTAACCAAATAACTAAGCTCGCTGTACTTGCTACCTTGTTGAGCACAAACTTTATGAAAGTCTGCTTCTTCATTTATCCCTTGTTCAGGGTCATAGAGAAAACCTCTATGTGCAGATACAACACCATCTTTTTTAAATGGTTTAATTTTAGGTGGTCTCTTAGTACTATCAGTACTGTACTTACCTATTTCATAAGTAAAGTTCAGCATCTTGTTTAGTGCCTGGAGATACTTGTCAGCTGTACTAGCTTTCAATGTAACACCATCACGACCAACTAATTTCTTTTTACCATCAGGAACTACCTTACCGAGTAAATAATTTTTATAGTTTTTAATATCCTGTAAACTAATTCTATCTACAGGTTTATCTTTACCAAAAAAATTTACAGCGGTTAGTCCCTTTTGATAACCTATCTGACACCAGTTGCTGGTGCTGGTCTTCCAACCATCATCAGGGTCATTGTCTGTTTCTTTGAGAGCATCTGCAATTGTCATAGACTCAGTAGCAACCTTGATAGGTTCACCATTTTTTATCTTATCAATTGTTTCTGTTCTCCAGGCAACAGCAGCAAGGTAACCACTATGATTAAGCGGGTAATTGTTACTCTTTCTGTAGACTACTGGTTTCTTCAGATTAATACTAGCTTTGATACTAGTACCTTTTGTTGTTAAAGACAGACCATCTGTCTCTTTTATTAATGTTAAAAGTTTTTGTTGCTCCATCAGACCTCCTTAATAATTGAGCCAAAGAGTACGATACATAATTCCTCACCCTTTGCAGTTAATTGTAACCCTTTGTTACGTGTGTCGTAGGTTTCTTCACCTAAGATATTTGATTTTTTTAAAGGAACTACTTTTAAAAAGCCTTTACCCTTTCGTACCCCATCAGCCATGCTAGCGTCTTGTACTTCTTTCTTTGAAAGCATTACTGCATTTCTTGAAATAACGTACTTAGATAGTCCGTACTTAGTCTCTATGTGTTTCATAGGAACTACAGGCGTATCAATTCTACCTTTATTATATAAGGTCAAAGCATACTGTAGCTCACGTAAAATACATAAGTGTGAGACTGTTATCGTATAGTTATGTGTCTTCTGTGCAGTTACTGCGTTCTCCAATAGTCTTTCGACTGGAGCTTTAGTACCAAGCATAGTTAATAACATATACTTCTCCATTTCTTTCTAATGTGTTCGCCGTATGTGATGGTAACCCTATGTTACTGAAGGAACGATATTGAGTTACGAGGTATGATATAAAATTCTAAACTACCTAGCTCAATTACTGTATCCTGTTCATCACGATAGCAGCGGAAATTATTTTCGAACTTTCCTTCGTGGCGTATTAGTGCCAACTTCCAGAAGTACAAATTTAATTCTACCTGCATTCTATCCTCTTTTCTTTAGTTGTTCAAGGACGATTTACGCCTTCGAACTACTATTTATTTAAGATAGCTTGTTATGAGATTAGATAATACGTATCCCTGTCTCAAGTAACCATCAAGCTACCTGTATGAACTAAGGATACTCAACTTCAGCGTCTCCTCCCTGTTTGATGATTTTCATAAAATCCGCAAAGAGAGTATTCCATAGCCCTTTGTTTTTAGTACTGGTCAGAACTTTTTGAGCCCCCCTATCGGTTATCAGGCGTCTTTCCAGTAGCTGTCGTAACAGTCTTCTCCAAAAACAAGTTACTGTTAGTCTAGGTTCAGCCAATCAGTACCTCCTAGACCCTGCAGCACTTGAAACTGTATCTGTAGTTTCAAACCCCGCTGTTAGTACTAGATGTAGTAGTTATCCACATCAGCACTACAAGATTTCTTCTACTGCAATTACACATTAACACAATAAGAACAAAACACGAACATTAATATTATTTTATTTTAGTCTGGTAAAATAGTTCTTAGAATCACCTGTAAGCATTGAAATACTTACATTTTCTTATCCTCGTTATTAAGAAAGTGTCCAAAATTAATCGTAGTCTTTTGTCGTCCTTGGTTGTGTATATAATAAGTCGCTGCTTCCACCAGCTGATAGAGGTGAAAGGTGGCCTCGTCTGTGCAGAAGCAGCTATTACTTTTCTATATCTGTCGATTAAATAGAGAAGTAAATTCGATGGTATCAGTCTTGGTATTGTAGAAAGCCGCTGGCTTCATCATACGCAACCACGCCTGGTGAAGGTGCGCCCATCTATTCTTTTTCAAGGTAAGATACCGCTGCCCTTCTAATTCTAATCCGTACTTTGAAGGGAAACCATCAGATACCCAACTATGTACTTTTAGTTTTACATTGCTCATGCTAAACTATCTCCTTAATTTATTAATGTTATAAGTTAAGTGAGAGGCCTCGGTAAAAGACCTCTCACACTCTCCGATATTTAGCTACACTAACACTATTGTGTTAATCATATTCAGAACCATTCTGAATACTTTAGTAATATAGCATAAATAACTTAGTTGTTCAATTGCAACTAACTATTTTCTTAGTCGCTAGTCGTCCTCGAATGACTACCGAAATGACTCGGTAAGACACCGAAGAACACCAGTTACACCAAGACAAAAAAAAGGCCTGAATTTCTCCAGGCCTAATATTTATTAATGTTATAAGTTTATATTATTGATTAATTATTTTTATTGATACAATCTCCTCTATTTCAAAAAGTTCTAATTGTTCTGCTTCTTTATTCATAATTAAAACTCCCCAAATACAAAGACGCCACCAGTTGAAGCATCTACTTCAGAATAATCATAACTCAAATTATTTGAAAACTTTTCATAGTCGATGTAGTCTTCAAGATGTTCAGGCACTTCCATGCAATTATCCATATATTCAGTAGCAAATTCTTTGAAACTATCCCAATGACCTTGATAAGAGTCTTCAAAATGTTCTAAGTCTTCAATTGAATAAACCTCAAGAAAAGCTTTGACTTGTTCATAACCTTCTTTTTTTATCATTGCTGCTACTTCTAGAACTTTCTCTAGGTCTGGATTTTCACCCATATCAGGAAAATTAGAAGTATCATGAATAGCCCACTCATCACCATAG
>TARA_R100000697_G_scaffold78798_1_pt1 | contig 11651 bp, 3 predicted proteins | sample TARA_R100000697 | Tara Oceans TARA_R100000697 (sample SAMEA2622788) | marine metagenome | biome: marine biome (ENVO:00000447); feature: surface water layer (ENVO:00002042); material: "saline water (ENVO:00002010), including plankton (ENVO:xxxxxxxx)" | depth 5 m
TAAATACGACAGCAACGTTATAGGTGATGATGATGATAGTGAAGCTCAGGAAGGTGCTAAAATGCAAGACCCTACTGTACCACCTCTAAAAGAGGGCAGGGCTCAAGAGATTGTAAAAGTGATGAAGGAAAATTCTGACCAGGTTAGAAACGTTGGAGAGCTTCCTTTTGATGAGGATCCAACAAATCCTGCAGGACTTATTAAGTATATTGGTGATAAGCTTTCTTTTGACATTGACTCAACCAGTAAAGCTGAAATTGAGTTTATAAAAAACTATAGAGAGTTCTTAGTAAAAGAAAAAGGAAGATCTGACGCACCTCAAACCAAAATGATGAATGGTGGATACTTAGAAAAGTTAAAAGCTAAACTAGGTGCTTACATAAAACCAAAATAATAAAAGATGAGTGACGCTTTATTTTTTACGGGTCAAGTTCTTAAAAACAATAGGAATCTTATTCAGGAGGAGGCTACTAGACAACAATTAGCTATTCAAAAAGAAGAGTTAGAACTCCAAAGACAGGAGTCTATAAGAAGAAGAAAAGATGCTAGGTCAAAAGGGGTAGAAGCTGAATCTTATGAAGTGTCTGGAATGGATCCTTTTCTTCAAGAGCAGTTTCAAACTCAAGTAGGTGATTATCAACGATTTGTAAGTGAAAATAGTATATCTATTTATGATGGTGATATTAATTTACGAAATCAAAAAGATGCACTTGAAAGGGGATTATCATCTAGTAAAAATTTATACGATAATTTAAGTGATGGTCTAACTAGTTTAAATAATGCAGTACTTGAGGGTAGGGGAAATACTTTGAAGTTAGCTGAAGATGGTGAAACTTACCTTTACCAGTATAATTATAATAAGATAAAGGAGGAAGTTAATAGTGGGAATATGACTCTTGAGGAAGCTTTGAGAGCTTATTCTATAGATCCTACATCTATGATTAAAAAAAGTGACTTTATTCCTTTTTATAATAATAGAGATCTTTATTTTGAGAATGATGATAAAAACTTTAGAGTAGTTATAGGTGTAGATGAAAATGGATATAATATAACAGAAATTGATCCAAACAGAAAAAAAGTAACTACAAATGAAATTATTAGTAAACTAAAAGTTAACGCTAATAATAAACATAATGATTCTAATGCTGCTGCTGTTTATAAAAACGAACAAATTGAGGTGGATGGTGTTAGGATTCCTGCTATGGATGCTTTTTTTGAAGAAGCTTACGTTGATCCAGATACAGGAGTTATTGGAGGCGTAGTGTCTCCTAGTGTAGATTTAATTGAACAGTTAGACCCAGAAAGTGATAAATTTAATAAAGAACTTTCTGATAAGTATGCTGAGTATTTAGGTCAAAAAATTGCTGATAGAGGGTATAAAGATAGAGATCAAAAAAGAGGTAAAAAAGCAACAACTGACACAGAAAGAAAAAGAAAAGAGAGAGAGGCGGCTCAAAATAAATATAATGTAGATACATATAACTACATGCAGAATAATGAAGCTCAGGATAAGCATAGAACTGGTGTTTCTCAATACACTGGAGAGAGCACATCAAAAAGTATAACTGGTGCTGATATTAAAGTTAAGGTAAGTGCTGCTGATCTTCACAGATCTATTAGCGATGAATCTGTGTTAGCATTTAAAGAGAGACAGCTTGAGAGAATGGGTCAGATAAAAGGTGAAGAGGGTAGTAGCGAAAGAGCAGAATACGATGCTATTATTGCAGATAACTCTAACTTTACAGGTATAGAAGTAAACCTTATAGAGGTTGCTTTAGATGGTAGTGGTGAACCTATAGGGGTTGTTCAATTAGGAGGAGAAGATGGTCCTAAAGTTGTTGTGCCATGGGATCAGTTGACATCAGCAGAACACGATACAGCCTTAAAACAACCTGGTGTGCAACAGCTTATAAATTATCAGCAACCACAATTAAAAACTGAAGAAAATAGTGGTGAAAAGAAAAAAACACCAATATCACCAGAAGAATAAATAGTTATGGATGAAATTAAAGCTCAAGAGCTATATGACTTTTTTAATAAAGAGGGATACGATTTAGGTGACTTTAATAACTTTACCTCTTCACTTGAGGACGAGTTAAAGAGAAAAGAGTTGTATGACTTCTTTAATAAAGAGGGATACGATGTTGGATCTTTAGAGAACTTTAACTTAAAAAAAAAAGACCCTTCACAGGTCTCTACTTCTCCTTCAGAGGTTGGAGAATCGGTTTCTGGAGGAACTGAATCTCTTGATCAATCAATACAAGATCGCTTAAATAAAGGCAGTCAACTAGACTTATCAGTATTTACTACTAGCTCAGATCAAGAGGCTATGAAGTCTAATCTAGAAGATGAGAGATCTAGAGTTTATGATGCTTTTGGATTAAACTACAGTGAGAGGCAAGCCCTTTTAGATAGAAAGTCACAAATAGAATTAGAGAAAGAACAAGCAAGAAAAGATCTTACCAATGCTAAGATGACTCGTGTTGGTATAAAACAAAAGGAAGGTTCTGATCGGTACTATATACCTACAGATAAAGGTTTATTTTCTGGTAACTTTTTACAAAATTTAGATCAAGCTTTTACTGGTTACGATTACGATGACGAGAGTGAGTTTAGACTTGGTAGTAAAGAAGAAGCTGAGGAGTATGCTATAAAGAACTATAAGAAATCAGATAGTGTTATAGATACAGAGATTGAGGATCTTGAACGTAAAGCTAAGCCTCTTTCTAATCTAGACGAGAGTGATGTTTACAAAGCGTTAGAAGAGCAAGAAGAGGATGCTATTAAAGCTGAGGAGTATGTCAATACTAACCTTATGAACTCTTTTATTGATCAAGGCTTCAGGGGAGAGAGGTTAAATCAATTAGTAGAGCAATCTGGAATAAACACAGCATACGTTAAATCAAAAGCATTTATGGTTAATGGCCAGGAGACTTCTCCTGCTAATTTAGAGCAACAAGTTTACGATAGAGATTTTATAACTGGACTTCAAAATGGCTCTATAAAAGTTTCTATAGACCCTGCTGTCGCTGAAACAGAGTATGGTAAATTTTTGAAGGCTACCTTAGATGTTCAGTCTAACGCTGGTAGCGAAGTTTATGATATAGTAGAAGAGTTTTTAGCTGGTGGAGCTAGTATGGGTGCTGGATTACTTGAAGTTGGTGAAGTTCTTGAAGCTCCTTTTAGTGATGAGTATATTAAGACTGGAGGTTTTTTAGCTAATCACGTTCAAGATTACGCTGAACAACTAAGGGATATGCAGAGAATGTATAAGTACCCAGGTGTAATGGAAGCCATAAGAGCTGGTGCTTGGGATGATGTTCCTGCATTGTTTGGTAAGTCTATAGCTGGATCATCAATGCAGATAGTTGTTATGGCTATGGCTAGAAGATTAGGCATTAATCCTAAGATTATTCTTGGTGGTCTTGGTGTTTCGGCTGCTGGTCAAAAATCTTTAGAGCTTAAGGAGCTTAGAGAGTCAGGCAAGATAGATATTAATAATTTTAATTTAGCTTTAAATTCTATTGCTAGTGGTGGATTTGAAGTTTTATATGAAATACCTACCTATCAAATGATTGGAGCTGTTCAAAAAACATTAAGAAATGCTGGAAAAAAAGCAGCAAAACAAGTTGCTAAAGAGGTTTCTGAAAATGCTTTTAAAGATATATTTATAAAAGAACCAGGGTCAGAGATGCTGACAGAGATTTCTACTATGTTAGTAGATCATGTTACGTTAACAGAAAAGACTAATGACGCTGGTATATTAGCTAAAAGCTTTGATGATGTTGTGAATAGGGTTGCTAATGCTGGTATAGCTGGATTTGGTATGGCTGCTGGTATAAGAACTGTTGGTGGTGCAGGTGCTGTAGGTGTCTCTGCGTTAAACTCAATTAAAGGTACAGATCTAACAAATAAGATTGTAGCTACATATCAAGTTGTTAATGAGGATGGATCTCTAGGTGAAACTAAAGAGCTTACTGGTGCTGAGTATAAAGAGTGGAGTAAAGACCCTAACAATATAGCAGGCGAAATTAATGGTGATATTAAAGTTAATAGGTATAACTCTGACATAGCTGACGCTATAGATGATATAGCAAACACTAATTCTGAAGATGTTGTCCAAGCCAATAATGATGTTAACGAGGCAGGGTCAGAGGCTAACTCTTTATTAAATCAGATAGAAAATGATTTGCAAGAATCTACTGATAAAGCACCTTCAGATAAGATAGCCAAAGTTAAGGGACTTCTTAATAGAATGAGTGAGATAATTAAGGAGACTGGTGCTAAAGGTTCTCAAGACTTGAAAGGTCTTACAGATAAACTTAATAATATTATTAATAAGGCTGGGTTATCTTTAAATGATAATGTTCTTAATCAAAATACTGATAACGCAAACATACAGGGAACAGAAACAATAACAGAGATACAAACTGAATCTCAAGCTAGAGCTTTAGAAAAAGGATTAAAAGATGGTTCTAACCCGTCTGTAGTTTTATCTCAAGACGGTGTTGGTATATCTAAAGATGGTAAAAGTATTTCAGAGAATAACATAACCTTAGGTAAGTTTAAAAGTAAAGCTGCAGCTAAAAGGGCTTTAAATAATTTTAATAAACAAAATTCTAAAGCTGCTGTAGAAGAAAGAAGACACGCTGAAACTCAAAAGAAAAATAATAAAGCTTTCAACAAGGTAGATAAAAAGAATCTTGACGAGGTTTCTCAAGATGATTTATCTAATGATTATAACATAATATCTGCATCAGTAGGTGGATTAGGTAAGGCATCTAATCAACAAAGAAATGATAAACTAGAGAAGGTACTTAAAAAGAAAGGATTAAAGTACAAGAAAGTTCAGGTTGTAGAAAATGGAATATCCAAGACAGCTTTTATGGTTGAGGGAATGGAAAGTTCTGCAGCTTTAGATCTAGCAGTTGGATTTGGACAAAAAACTATAACCTCTAGTAAAGATGGTATCCTTCATAGAGATGGTACAATAGAATCTTTAGATGGTAATGTTTACACTGGTCCTAATGCAAGAAACGGTGCTAGAATAGTTGTTATGAATGTTAATGGTAGAAAGGTATCTGTAAGACTTGGAACCAATAAGGCTTCATACAGTAAAGATTTTAACGCTAATAACATAGAAGATATAAATCCCTTCATAGAGAATCTACCTGACAATCAAAAGAAAATACTTGGTCACGTGTTAAGATTCTTCTCTAATATAAAAGGACTTAACATTAGAGTTGTTAAGACAGATTCAGCTATGAAAAAGCAACTTGAGTCTGAGGGTTATTCACCTGAAAGAATAAACTCAATAGCATCTAATAGAGCTTTTTATAGAGCTAAAGATGGGACCATGGTTCTTAATCTGCAGAAGATGAATCTTAATACTCCATTTCACGAGATAACTCACCCTCTTGTGGATTTTATAAAAAGAGAAAACCCAGATTTATATTCTAGAATAGAGCAGATGGTTGAAAAGTCTGATTCTAATATACCAGGATCTCCATTTAAAAAGAGATGGTATAAAAACGGTAGAAGACAATCTGGTAGCTATATGAGTTGGGCTGAGTCTAACTACCCTGGTAAGTCTAGAGCAGCACAAATAGAAGAGGCTTTTGCTGAGATGATTGGTGACGCTGCTGCTAATCAGTTTATGAAAGACAACTCTAAGCTAAAGCAAATAAAAGATTTTATTGCTGAGATATTAGAATACTTTAATATAAATGCAGAGTTTTTAAAAGAGAAAAACTTATCAGATCTTAAGTTAGATGACGTAAAAGATATAGGTCAACTAAGGAGTAACCTTGGTGCTGCTCTTGCTAAGGGTAAGACTGTTAGTGTTGGTGGTGTTGACTTCAACGTATCAAAGCCTAAGAATAGTAAAGAGGTAGATAGCTCTATACGAGAACAGGTTGATAGCCAACAACATGGTGATGACCTTGGTGTTACTGAGGTAACAAACATGGAGGGCGTAGAAACTCAAGAGATTAGATTTCAGCCTGGAGACTACACCCCAAACTTTGATTTGTCAAAAGTAAAAAGAGGTAGTATAAAAGAGTTTAATGATCAGAAGGCTATGCTTATGTGTATAGACAGGTCTGTATCTGGAACTGTAGAGTCTCCATCTGGAGTGGTTAAAGAGTTTAATGGTGGCATGTATTACTCGTATCAAGATGGTACAGGGGTATGGGCATTTGCATCGAAAGGTGCAGCATCTAAAGTACTTAATAAAGCTAAGGAGAGTGGTGGTCTAGTATTACTTGTAGCGATGTCACCTCAGTCTATAGATGGTTCTGTAGAAATGTTTGATTACGTAATGGATGAGATTGACAACTCCATTAAAAAGAAAAGAGTAAAGAAAAAGATTGTCCTAGATTTTATTAATAAAAAATTAAATCTAAAAAAAGTTCAAGATAAATTAAACAAAGAGGGTATATCAAAGAAAAAGGTTAAATCAATAAATGAGTTTAGAGAACTTATAATGTCTCTTGATGGTGCTTTTGAGGTTAGAAAAGATTTAGTATCTAAAATGATTAAAGGTAAAGATTTATCTAGCTGGGGCATACCTACAAGAGAAGAGATGTATTCTATTGTTAATCAATCAGATATAAAAGACCTAACTGGTAATCCTGTTGTTGCTGCTATAAGGATTGACACTGAGTCTGAATTTATAGACTCAAGAGAAAACTCTAACATAAAAGATCACCCAACATATCCATACGTTGTTAAAGGAGAGCCTTTAATGGTATTTAATGAGGCTGTTGATGCTAGTGAACTTTGGGGTGATTTAAATCTTGCAGATAAGTATTTAATAAACCCTGAGACAGGTCAACCATACAGCGAAGCTACAACAACAACAAGAAGAAACGCTGCTATAATGATGGCAACACCTATTGTAAATATTAGAGCTCAGGCTGATGATAGTTTTACAGGTGGTAGAAACCAGTATGGTAGGTTTAACGTTACACCTTCTGAGGATAGGATTACCGCAACCCCTCAGGACTTATTTTTAGAAAATGTTTCTGGCTTATCATCTAAAGGTAATTGGTCTATAATAACAGGTACTGTTGAAGCTGATGGTAGTTACGATGCTGATGTTAACGTATCCAACAATGCTAGATTATACAAAGAACTTGTTGAAGAGTTTGGTGCTGAGAATATAGTTGTAACAGATGGTGTATACCTTAATAAAGATCAGGGTCCTAGCTACTTTATATCTGGTATTACAGAGAATAGAGCCATGCAAATTGGTAAAAACTTTGACCAGGAAGGTGTCTTAACAAGAAGAGGTAACATCTTTACTGATGGTTCAGGAATGAACCCTGCCTCAGAAAAGGTTTACGTTGGCAAGGAAGCTTTAGCTCAAGATGGTAATTCAACAACACCTGATGGTGTAACCTTTTCTTTAGATATAAATTGGAAGAGTAAAGTTCCTTTATCTACTGGAATTAGATCACAAGTAGTTTCTGGAGAGGTTAACACTATAACTGAAGATCAATTAACATTGTTAAAGTCAACATATTCAGAAATAGAATCTAAGTATCCAGACATTCAAGTTGAAGATGGTATGATAAAGATGTATCATTACTCTGATATGGAACTTGACGTTATTGATCCAAGATCTGCAGTAATGAACTCTTATTCTAGGAAAGAATACAAAACCTGGGGTAGATCTAGAGTATTCTTCTACACAGATCCTAATATAAAAGAAGGCATTGTTGGAGGTCATTACAAAAACACCACAGTATTTCCTATAGATAGACTATACCCTTTAACTGAAGACCCTTTAGGTTTAAACGATTTAGCATCAAGAGCTATAGAGATTAAAAGAAATAGTGGTGATAAAACTCAAGCTACAATAAAATTAAATGCTACTACTATAGATAGTGCTAGTATGGCAATATCAAAACTACAGTCTTTACTTAAAGATATGGGTGTATTAGACTCAGTAGATTTTGGTTCTGTTACTGAGAACTTTAGATATAATAAGAACGAAGATGGAACTTTTGAAAAGGCTGGTATTGAAAGTATTAGTTTTTCACTTAATTATCCACTTGGATCTGAAAATATAAACTCTTTAATAAGAGATACGTTTGATAGTCCTTTCTTTGAAAAGATAAGCCCTAAAACTCAACCTATAAATACGTTTGAAGAAGTTGCAAGGGTTGCAGAGTTACTTGGTTTTCAAGGATTCATATATGACCATGTTGGTGGTAAGACAGTTACAGCATGGCAACCAGTTGAAATTGTTGATGATAGATTCCAAGTTAACGATCAGGATCAGAGTGATGTTTATGTCTCTGGACTTGGTGCTATAATGTGGGACTTAACAAAACCTATTATAGATGCAGATTACGAACTTGGAGAATGGGCCACAAGAATTAAAGATAAAGACAGACCTTACCCTATCAGAGCTACTCAGTTGTTTGGAATACCTAAAGGTATGCACTCTAACGCTGAGATAAAAGAGATGGTTATTCTATCTAGAGGTAAACTTGATGAGCAAATGCTTATAGCTAACAAAAATCAAAAGAACCTTAAGAAAGTTGTAAACCAAGAGATAAAAAGAATAAAAGATACCCCTGAATATAAACAAGCTACAGCTCAAGAACAAGAGGCAATGCTATCTAATTTAACACCTGAAGGTCTAAACGACCTTGTAGGTGATATAAATAAAATAATGGAGTTACCTGAACAATCCAAGGTTAGACAAGCTTTACTTCAGGTTAGAGATCACATAGATACATTAAGTACATACCTATACGAGAATGGTTTAGTTAGTGGACCGATGAGGTATACCATAGAGGGTAATCTTGGGTTCTATTTAACCAGAGCTTATAAGAAATATGAAAGTAGCTCTTGGAGACAGACAGATCAAGAGGTTATAAGACGTGCTGAATTATTTATAGCTGACAAACTTATGTCTGATAAAAACATGAGTAAAGAAGATGCTATGATTCGTGCAAGACAAATGGTTGATAATCTTATTAAAGATAAGATTAGTGTAACATCATTTAAAAGAAATACAGGTATTGGTGGTTCTATGACCAGAGTGAATGATATATTTAAAGAAAGAAATGAAGATCTTCCTAAAGAGATTAGAGATTTACTTGGAGAGATAAACGAACCTTTTGAAAATTACATAAATACAATATCTAAACTATCTAGAACCGTAGTATCTAATCAGTTATATGAAGATCTTATACAGATGGGTATGGGTAAGTTTGTAGCCGATCCAAATTTAGATGATGATAAAACATCTCAGATTCCTGGAATATCAAATAAATTAGAGGGAAAAAAATGGGGTCCATTAGAAGGTAAGTTTGTAGATAATGAAATGTTTGCTATGCTTAACGCTTATGAAAGTAATTCACTTTTTGACTCGTTGGCTTACAAAGCTTATATGACTTTTATTTACGGAACCAAAAAGTTTGCCACAGTCCATAACCCAGGGACTCACGCTGTGAACTTAATAGGTAACACATACTTCTCTTTAGCTAATGGTCACGTGAATCCTATTAAATTTTTTGACGCTGCTAGAACAGCTATTGGTGAGATAACAAACCTTAGTGGTAAAGAAAGAGAAGCCTTCTATCAAGAATTAATATCTCTTGGTGTTGTTAGCTCATCTGCTTCTTTAGCTGAGATAGTACAAATAGGTCAAGATATAGCTGGAGGTAAAGATGTAACAGCATTTTTAGATAGAATGAATCAGGGTAGAGTTAGAAAGGTAGCAACAATACCTTTAAAAGGATTAAGAGGTATAGACAGAGGTTTAACTGCTGCTTATCAAGCTGAAGATGATGTGTTTAAGATATTTGGTTTTATAACTGAAAAGGCTAGATATATGGAAACAGGTATGAGTGAGGCTGAGGCTAAGGCTATGGCAGCAAGAAACACTAGAAACCTTTACCCTAATTATGATATGGTCCCAAACTTAGTTAGAGTTCTTGGTCGTAACCCTTTTGTTGCTACCTTCGTTGCTTTTCAATCTGAAGCCATAAGATGCACTAAGAACGCTTTACAATTAGCGTTTCAAGAGATGGGTAATCAAAACCCTAAGGTAAAATTAATGGGTGCTAAACGATTAGCATTCTCTTTATCTGCCTTAACTTTTATGGAAAACATAACATCTACAGCTATGTCAATGTTGTTTGGATCTGGATCAGATGATGAAGATGACGATATAGAAACTTACGGATTAAGACATCTAACAGCTCCTTGGGATAAAGACTCTAAGTTAACGCCTATAGAGAAAGGATATATTACTCCTGATCACGAGGCTTATAATGGTGAGAACAATGGTAACGCTTATGTTCAATATATGAACGTTTCAAGATTGTCTGGTGGTGGACTTGTAAAAGATATGTTAAGAATTGCTTTTACAGATATGAATACTCCAGAACAACAGAGTTCGTTAATGAGAATAGCTTTTACCCTTGGAAGAACATTTTTAAGTCAAGACATGGCTCTTGAAGTTGTTGAGGAGATAAGACAAAATAAAGGCAATAAAATTTATAACCCTACAGATAATTTCGCATCTAAAATTACAGACATAGCATTACATTTAGGTAAGAATTTAGGTCCTGGTGTTTTAAGAAGAGCTAAGATTATCAACGACTCTTTAAAAGATAATAGTGATAAGATAACTAATCACGAGCTACTAGCTATGATAGGACTTAGAATTACTACTATTGATGTTAATAAAGCGTTATTCTTTAGATCTAGGGATATTTATTCTAGTATGAGAAGTAGATCCGAAGGTAAAGGTTATGATCTTAGAGATTCAGGTGTTAAACTTACAAGGGCTATAGATCCTGGAAGTGAAAGCTTTGATTCTGATATGGCTATTTATTTTAACAGTCTTGTTGATGTTGTAGCTACAGCTAGAAGGTATGGTGTTCCATTAAGTGAAGGAGATAATAACTGTAGAGAGATACTTAGAAAGTCTGGTGTACCATCAAATGTTATAGATAAAGTTATGTATAACGTGTATAATGGAAAAAATAAAGATTCTTTATTAATAATGTATAAATAGTTAATTATAATTATTAAATTTGTAGTACTTTTCTAACGTTCCATTCTGGAACAGTTTGCTTTTTTGTTCGCATTCATAGATTAGTTTTTTGGTTGTTTAAGAAGGAGGGGTAGTTCCCTCCTTTTTTTTTATTATATTAGCTCTATGGAAATAGGTATACAATTAGTTAATGGAGTCGTGTTTGGATTTAGGTTATTCGCCCCAACAGAATCCATGCCATACAACGAACTCCAGCTATTTGCTGGAGTTATATGCTTTTATGTTATTTGGGATTAGTCCTCGCAAGTAGAGCAGTCATCCTCTTCTCCACAGCATTCTTCATCTTCAGGGTCAACCACCCAAGATTCAAATAATTTTTCTTTAGATTCGTCTGATCTTTTTAACGCTTCTCGTAAAGCTTTGTCTCTGTCGTGTAACATTACTATATTATTTTAAAAAAGTATTAGGGGTGCAGACGACCAAATCTTTAACCCCCGAATACAAGAACAACCTAGCCCATATTGCTAAAGCTAGGATTTTAATTATGCAGCACTCACGCAGCTTACTCTCGTTTTTTAGAACCCCGACCTAAGATGGTATCGACTGCAATATCGACCTCCTTTTGATTTGA
>TARA_R100000697_G_scaffold89626_2_pt1 | contig 11586 bp, 15 predicted proteins | sample TARA_R100000697 | Tara Oceans TARA_R100000697 (sample SAMEA2622788) | marine metagenome | biome: marine biome (ENVO:00000447); feature: surface water layer (ENVO:00002042); material: "saline water (ENVO:00002010), including plankton (ENVO:xxxxxxxx)" | depth 5 m
CCCCCGATACCGGGGGCAGAAGAAATAATAGTTATGAGTTTTGCAATACCAAAGAATATTTTTGAGAATCTTGTAGAGAGTGGTATACTCTCAGATGATCTTGAAGATATTCCACTTGACGATTTTGGTTTTGAAGAGGTAGAAGATGATGAGAGAACAGAAGAGAATGAAGACTGGGGGAATAATTTCTCAGACTGGTCAGAGGATCTTGAGGATTACTTAGGTGACGGCTAAGCTAGCTTAAAGCTTCCCTTCTGTCCTTTAGCAAGGAAATTGTAACACACTTTTGGAACTTGTCAAGTAAAAAATTTGTATTTTATTGGGTTGATTTTTCTGGATAATGTGATATAATTTCAACGTATGAAAAGGACTTCAATATGGCTAAATCAAAATCTAAGTCGGATCATTATGTAGACAACGAAAAGTTTTTTAAAGAAATATCAGTATGGAAGACTGAAGTTAATGAAGCAGATGAGGTAGGCGATCCGCGACCCCCTGTTACCGACTATATCGGTGAATGTTTCATGAAGATTGCTGAACATCTTTCATTCAAACCAAATTTCATGAACTATCCTTTTAGGGAAGAGATGATTGGTGATGCTATAGAAAACTGTTTGATGTATGCACACAACTTTAATCCCGATAAGTCTAAGAATCCTTTTTCATATTTTACTCAGATCATATACTACGCATTTCTTCGTAGAATCGAGAAGGAAAAGAAACAAGTATATGTCAAGTACATGTTGATGGAAAAGATGGATAAAGAGGGTAAGTTTACAAAGTGGGCTCATGATAATGAGTTGGTAGATCCTGCTAAGAAGAATGCTTACGCTTCTTATTTTAATTTATCCGACAGTGATATAGAGAAGTTTACACCAAAGAAAAAAGGTAGAAAGAAAAAGGAGCCAAGTGGCGGAACTCTGGATATTCTTTTTGACGAGGAATGATTAGTGAAACTTGCAATAATAAACGACACCCACTTCGGTGCGAGGAATGACTCTCAGATATTTCTAGATTACTTTTTAGATTTCTTTGAAAACCAGTTCTTTCCTTACTGCAAAGAAAATAAAATAACAGATGTAATTCATCTAGGAGACTTCTTCGATAGAAGAAAGTTTATCAATTTCCACACTCTTGCCGAAACCAAGAGAAGGTTTTTGGATAGGTTGTCTGAGTATGATATCACGTTGCATTGTGTGTTGGGTAATCATGACACTTATTACAGAAACACAAACAGACTAAACTCCATTCAGGAGTTGTTGTCTGAAAATGACAAAATCAAGATTTACGATGAACCATCTGTGGTAACTTTTGATTCGTTGGACATGGGACTTGTCGGTTGGATTAATAGTGAAAATCATGACGAGTATTGCCAGTTCATTGAGAAGTGCAAGGCTCCTATTCTCATGGGACACTTCGAGATTAATGGATATGAAGTTCTTCGTGGAGTTACCTTCAAGGGTGGTTTGGAAAAGAACATCTTCGACAAGTTTGAGATGGTCTTGTCCGGTCATTTTCACAGTAAACATAGTAAGAAAAATATCTTCTATCTGGGAACACAGTATCAAATTACCTTCAATGATCTGAAAGATAAGAAGGGGTTTCATACTCTGGACACGAAGACCCGAGAGTTGGAATTTGTTGAGAACGAGACTCGAATGTTTCATTCAATCACTTACGATGACAGTGTAGATGTTTCTCCTTTGCTGGAGTCGGATTTCTCTAAGTACGAAGGATCTTATGTCAAAATTTATGTACTGAATAAAGAAAAGATCTTTACATTTGACAAGATACTTGATAAACTACATGATCATAAAGTGTTAAACATCACTGTCGTGGAGGACGTTTCCTCAGCAGACGACGAGGATGTTTCTGTTGATATGTCTAAGGATACGATGACAATCATAAACGATGAGATTGATTCGTTGGAATTGAATTCCGATATGCGAGACAATGTTAAAAGGATTGTCAGAGAACTTTATATGGAGAGCCTTTCGTTATGAATATCTTTGTTCTGGACAAGGATCCTCAAGTTTCCGCACAGATGATGTGCGACAAGCATGTGGTAAAAATGATCGTGGAGTCTGCACAGATGTTGTCTACTGTTCACCGTTATCTAGATGGTGATGAGTTTATCTCTATCAGTAAGAACGGCCGTCGAATTAAAAGATGGACTCACGATACTGATGATATTAATTCAGATATTAGACTGTTTAAGTCTGTTATGTTGAATCACCCGTGTACTATTTGGACAAGACAGTCTCTAGGAAATTATTGTTGGTTGGCCTCTCATGCACTACACTTGTGTCGAGAGTACACACATCGATATAATAGAGAACATAAGACTGAAGGTCTGGTGAATTGGTTTGTTGACAACTACCCTCAGAATCTTCATGGGTTCCATCTGACTGAGTTTGCACAAGCAATGCCTGAGGAATACAAGGTTTCTAAAGATGCTCCTCTTGCGTATCAGAAATATTACATCGGAGAGAAGAAAAGGTTTGCGAAGTGGACTAATCGAAGTATACCCGATTGGTGGCACACTCCACAGAAAGTAGCAGTATGATAACATTCAAGAAAGTAAGATTTAAAAACTTTGGGTCGTTTGGTAATGCGTTTACTGAAGTAGATCTAGACAGCAATAATATGACTCTCGTATCCGGCAATAACGGACACGGGAAGTCATTTGCTTTGTTGGATTCTATCACGTTCGGTTTGTTCGGTAAACCTTTCCGCAAGATAAACATCCCCCAACTCCCAAACAGTATCAACGAGAAAGACTGTATGGTGGAGGTTGAGTTTTGTATCTCGGATGATCAGTATCTCATCAAGAGGGGACTAAAACCAAAGTTGTTTGAGATCCATAAGAATGGTGTTCTGATTGATCAGTCTGCAAAGGCTAAAGATTATCAGAAGATGCTTGAGGAACAAATCCTTCGCATGAACTACAAGTCCTTTACTCAAGTGGTGATTCTTGGTAGTTCTTCCTTTGTTCCGTTCATGCAATTACCTGCCGCAGATAGACGAGATGTCATCGAAGACCTCTTGGATATCAATGTTTTCTCAATGATGAATGTGTTGTTGAAGTCCAAAGTCTCACAACTAAAAGAAGAAGAAAAAGAGTTAGAGTATGAAATTAGTATTACGAAGGAAAAGATCAAGGTTCACGAAAATCATATCAACAAAGTCAAAAAGAAAAGTGAAGAGTCCATCGAGGAAATTCAAAAGGACATCGGAATAATCTCTACGGAGAGAGTTTCTATTCAGAAAGACTTGGTTGATATCACAGAAAAGATTGAACATACCAAAAAGTTTTTAGAACAAGAGAATACTTTGGTTTCATCCATGAACAAAATCAAAGGTCTTCGTGAGTCAATTGAAAAGAACATCAAGACTGTCGAGAATGATATTTCGTTCTATGAAAAGAACAAGACTTGCCCTACATGCACACAGGAGATTTTAGAAGATCATAGATCTCAAATGTTATCCGGTAAACAGAAAAAGCTTGAAGACTTCTCTAATGGTTTATCTATGATACATGAGAAGGTATCAAAGATTGAAAAAAGTTATGAGTTGGTTAAGGAGAAGACTAGAGAGTTGCCTAGTTTGGAGTCTCGGTTGTCTGAAATGAAAACCGAACTTTCTCTCAACGAAGAACGTATGCGTAATGCAAACAAAAGAATAGAGAGACTGCACACAGAAGACACTCAAGTTGAACTGGACAGTCTCAAGACTTTAAGAGAGGATCTTACTGGAAAAGAGATTGAAAAGAAAAAGAACATGATCTCCGCTCAAGAGCATAGTGTAGTAGCTAGCCTCCTGAAAGATACAGGTATCAAGTCTAAGATTATCAAACATTACTTGCCCGTAATGAACAAGTTGATCAACAAGTATCTCTCCGCGATGGACTTCTTTGCACAGTTTCACTTGGACGAAAATTTTAACGAGACGATTAAAAGTAGACATCGGGATGAGTTTAGTTACATGAGTTTCAGTGAGGGAGAAAAGATGAGAATTGATCTTGCTCTTTTGCTCTCTTGGAGAGAGATCGCTAGATTGAAGAACAGTGCAAACACCAATCTTTTGATTTTGGATGAAGTGTTTGATTCTTCTTTAGATTCTTTGGGAACTGACGAATTCATGAAACTACTATACAGTTTGGGTCGAAAAGTTAATGTGTTCATTATTACTCACAAGACAGATCAGTTGAGTGATAAATTTGAACATTCACTGACGTTTGAAAAGAAAAACAACTTCAGTAAACTAACAAGCGCCTAATAAATAGCTGTGGAGTAAATATGGACTGGTCTACTACTCATAGATTTCCTGAAAGAAAAAAAGAAATGAAATCTAACAACATACGACAAAATTGGTACAGTGAACATAGACGAAAGGTTCTTGATAAGTTCAAGAAAGGAAAGCCTAATCGTTCTATGGTTAAGTCCTATGATTCTCCTTCTGGGAACTACAAGGTGATCATAACTCCAGTTTCTTGGTTGAGTAGAAACAAGACTAAGTTTTATTACACAACTGCTAGTATTTTTAAAGACGGTAAAGAGATATTTACAACTCATCGAAACTCCTCGGATTTCCCTTTTGGTTTTGTTGAAAACTGGCCAGACGGTAATGACTATTTTTTATTTGCGGAAGATCTACAGGGGAGAAGTGTTCTAAATCTAACCACAGGTAAGTGTAGACATTACATAAGTGAAAAGGCTCAAAGAGATATTGAGTTTTCGTGGACTAAAATGCACCCATCTCCCGATGGTAAATATTTAGCTGTGGAGGGTAATGTCAAATATAAACCCAAAGATCTTCTAGACAACAAGGAGATAAGATTCTATAAACTGAATGACATATATGATTTACCATATGAAGAGGTCGGTGAAAGGTTTACTGAATATTACGATAGTTTTATTTCTTGGAAAGATGGTCTGAATTATACGCTTGACAAGAAGGAAGAAAGAAGGTATACTGATGACATGTCAATTCAGCACATGTCTGATGATGAACGAACGAAGTCTTTACAAGATGACGAGATTCGTATTAAGAAAGTAACTTACAATATACCTTTATTCGAAGGAGTCCGTGAGGAAGTTTATTCTGAATGGATTTAATTGATGGCGACTAGGAAAAAAAGAAAAACAAAAAAGAAAACAGTTAAGAAAGTTCTTCCAAGAAAAACTTGGGAAAATGGTGAAAACCCACTTGGGTTGAACAAGACATCTACCTGTTCATATGAAAAGTATCTAAAGCAAGGACTAGAGGTTATCTCTAAGCATCTGTCGATTAGAACCTATAGACTAGCTCCCGCAGAGGATTATCCATCTTTTATTAGGGGTAAAGATCTTCGAGTCCAGATCTTCTGGAAGAAGAACTCTTTATATGAATTTCTGGTCGAACAGAATTTTTGGTTGCAGTCCAACCGAAACAAGGAAGACAGAGTTTACATGCGGGGATTTGCCCATGTGCATCTTAAGATTGTACATGACGCTTGGTTAAAGGCAAAGGAAAATCACGAAAAGCCCACCAAGAAAAAGAAAAAGACTACTCGAAAGAAAGTTAAAAAATGATTTTGGTTGATAATAGTCAGGTAGTTCTCTCTGGTATTTTTGCTCATACGAGGGGAGACACCAGTTCGATTGATGAAAACTTAGTTCGTCATACAGCATTGAACTCCTATCGATATATTCGTAGTCGGTTCTCGGGTGAGTATGGTGAACTTATTATTTGCGAAGACTCCAAGGACTGTTGGAGAAAAAAGTTCTTTCCTCTCTACAAGGCCGCTCGTAAGAAGTCTCATGAAAATGATTCCAATGACTGGAGGGCCATCTACGATACTCTCACTAAGATTCGTAATGAAGTACGCGAGACTTTCCCATATAAGAACATGAGAGTTGACAACTGTGAGGCGGACGATATCATTGCCGTGATTACTCGTCAACACTGTGACAACGAAAAGATTATGATCGTGTCCGGTGACAAGGACTTTCAACAACTCCAAACATCCTCGAATGTCGAACAGTATTCGCCCATCCAGAAGAAGATGATTGTATGTGAGGATCCTAAACGACACCTGATAGAACATGTGATTGGAGGAGACCGTTCGGATGGTATCCCAAACATTCTTTCTGATGACGATGTGTTCATGGTCGAAAACAAGAGGCAGAAGCCTTGTGGGAAAAAGAAGATCGGTACGATTATTGAAGATATAGATAATTGGAAGACAACTAGAAATTGGGAAAGAAATGAAACTTTAGTTGACTTGACCAAGATTCCAGAGTATATTGTAAAGAGAATTCAGGATGAATGGGAAAAACCAATTGAGGGATCACGATCTAAAATTTTCAATTACATGGTTAGTCATAAACTAAATAACCTCATTGGAGACATACAGGATTTCTAATATGAAAGAGATGAAACCACAATACACTTATCGTGCCACTGTTGAAAAGGTTGTAGACGGAGATACCGTTGACCTTTTAGTTGACTGTGGATTCAACATCATTCGCAAAGAAAGAATTCGTTTTTATGGTGTTGACGCTTGGGAAGTTCGCGGTGAAGAACGTGAACAAGGACTAAAGGCTAAGGAATTTGTTCTTGAACATTGTCCTGTTGGTTCTGAGGTCGTAGTTGTTACGGGTAAGGAAAAGGGAAAATTTGGTAGATATCTTGGTGAGATTTTTATAAATAACAAGAGTCTAAACGATATGTTACTTGAACATGGTCATGCTGAAGTTTACAGATGAATAATTATTATTACGAAGATGATGATTGGCAAGATTTTACCAAGTCGGTTAAGAAAAGTAAAAAGAAAGCCAAGAGACACCAAAAGAAACAGTCCTTAAAAAACTATAATAACATGTCAATCGATGAGATTGAGGATGATATTGATCTTTGGGACATCGAAGAAGAGGAAATCTAAACATGGGTTGCAACTGCGGTAAAAATAAAAATACCACTAAAAAAAACTTAGCTAAAGCTTTTAATAGATCTAAGGAAAAATCTGATCAAGTTTCTGTTGATCCTGATAGCATGCCTCAGATACAAGAACAAGTTTTTCGAGATGGTAATAAAACAGTAATACGTGTAACTCAGAAACCACAAGAACAGAATGATGCTGAAACTTCCACCCCGGAACCGCCATCTTTTGGTCGTAAAATCGCAAACTTTACTAAAGCTATGGCTTCTAGAGCTACTAAAGGTAAAGCTTCAGAACAGATCGTTAAGTTGAGACAACTTTCTTGTCACGGCAATGGTGACATACCACCGTGTCCGTATAGAGGCAATAGCACTGTGAGAGAGGGTTTTTATTTTTGCACAGCTTGTGGATGTGGTGACAAACCCATGACATGGTTGAACGATGCTTTTAATGAAGGAAGTTATACTAAGTTGGATTACCCTTGGGTATCTTGTCCAGTTAGAAACCCCGGATTTGGTGATTATAAATCTTATGATGTAGAAACAGAAGAGGATAAAAAACCTCTGAAAGAAGGAATGAATAGAAAGAAAATTATTGAAGCTTATTTACAGGCTACGGGAGAAGAAATTCCAGATCATCCCCCAGCCAAGCCAAATGGAGATTAATATATTATGACAACTGTGGAAATTAATACTATGAAAATGTCAAACACAACTCTAGAGTATCTTAAGAATTACTCTACAATTAATTCAAACATCATCATTGAACCGGGGAATACACTCAAGACCCTATCTCCTGTTAAGAATGTGATGTCCGAGTGTACGATCTCGGAAACCTTCGAACAGACCATCGCTATCTGGGATCTGAACAAGTTCCTCGGTACAATTTCTCTGTTCGACAATCCCACGTTTGAGTTTCACGAAAACCATGTCGTGATCTCTGATGAAGGTAAGTCTGCAAAGACCAAGTATCACTATGCAGAACCAGAGTTGATTCAGTCTGTTACTCAGACGATCAATATGCCTGACCCTGTTGTTGACTTCCGACTAACTGAGGGCAATCTCAATCAGATCATGAAGGCAGCATCTGTTCTACAACTTCCGGACCTTTGCGTTCGTAACGAAGGTGGAACTCTCGAACTGGTTGCACTTGATGCTAAGGATTCTTCCTGTAACACCTACTCGGTGAATCTTGGTGAAGTGGACGACGATGCTCCTGCATTCGACTTCTTCTTCAAGACCGAGAACATGAAGATGCTTCCCGGTGATTATGATGTAGAGATTACATCTAAGTTGGTCAGTAAGTTTACAAGTGTAAACAATGATCTGTCCTACTGGATCGCACTGGAAAACAATTCTAACTACGAGGGTTGATCGTGAAAGAACATTATTTGTGGGTCGAGAAATATCGACCCAACTGTATCAGTGATTGTATTCTTCCAAATGAAATCAAAGCAAACTTTTCCGATATCGTCCTTTCAGGTGAGATGCAGAACTTGCTCTTGTCTGGTAAGGCCGGTGTTGGAAAGACTACGGTTGCCCGTGCTTTGTGTGAAGAACTTGGGTGCGAAAGTATTCTGATCAACTGTTCAGAGGACGGAAACATCGATACCCTTCGAACTAAGATCCGAAACTTTGCCAGTACCGTTTCTTTCTCGGACAACAAGAAGGTCGTGATCCTAGACGAGTTTGATTACTCAAACGCACAGTCAACGCAACCGGCACTTCGTGGATTCATCGAGGAGTTCGCAAACAACTGCCGGTTTATTCTGACCTGTAACTACAAGAACAGAATTATCGAACCCCTTCACTCTCGGTGTACTAACATCGAGTTTACGATCGACTCGAAGGAGAAGCCCAAACTCGCTGGGGACTTCTTTAATAGATGTAAGTTTATTCTTGACAAGGAGGGGATTCCGTTTAAGGAGAAGGTTCTCAGTGAACTGGTGATCAAACACTTCCCAGACTTCCGTCGATGTCTTAATGAGTTGCAAAGATACTCGGTTTCTGGTACAATTGATGAGGGAATTCTTTCCCAACTGGGTGAAGTCAACATCAAGTCCCTGATGGATTCAATGTCCAAGAAAGACTTCACGAATGTTCGCAAGTGGGTCGTGGAGAACCTAGACAATGATCCTACGATTATCTTCAGAAAGATCTATGATAATCTGTATGCACATCTAAGTCCTCATAGTATCCCGCAGGCAATTCTTATTATTGCTGAGTATCAGTACAAGTCAGCTTTCGTTTCTGATTTGGAAATTAATCTAACCGCATGTTTAATCGAGATTATGATGGAGTGTAGTTTCAAATGAGTAAATTTTATCCAACTAAAGGAAAGGTTGCGGTCCTCGTTGAAGGCCCGCAACAAGCAGAAGGTGAAATTATTTACGAAGAGAAAGGTAACCCCAAGATCGGAGTAGGTAAAGTTATGAGTATTGGACACCCAGAGTTGCACAAGAACGGCAAACCCGTTGAACTTCATTACAAGGAAGGTGACCGGGTTCTGTTCGAGAAGGATCGGTATGATACTGTACATGGGTATACCATTATGCACCAGTTTAGAATCTTTGCAGTCGTCGAAGAGGGAGTCCGCATTGGCTGAACTCATTCTTAACGAAGAGGATACTAATTATGCACTGTCAAAGGTGTATGATTACTATTCCGATTTCAATAGGATTGATGACTACTTCCGGGAAACGAAGGTCGAGAGGTTGTCTAACACCGCCTCTCGACTTTTCCCGGTTGAAGATGAGTTCTTTCATGACTTCACGATGAGTCCTATGGATATGGACTTTGAGATTGTGGAGTCTGGTAAGAGCATATGGAATGATCTTTTCGTTCACATTGGATCCTTCCCTTCTGATGAAAACCCAGGCAAGAACATTCGGTTTCTGGTTAAGGAAAAGAACACCAATACTGTTGTTGGTTTTGTTCGACTGGGTTCCCCCACCATAAATTCAAAGCCTAGAAACGAAATGTTGGGTGGCCCACCGGACCTGAGTAAACTAAACGAACATATCATTATGGGGTTCGTTATCGTTCCGGCACAACCGTTCGGTTTTAATTATCTTGGTGGCAAACTTCTAACAGGTATATGTTGTTCTCACTACATGCGAAGACTTATAAATGAGAAGTATGGGGTGAACATCTGTGGGTTTGAAACTACTTCTTTGTACGGTAACATCAAGTCTTGTAGTCAGTATGACGGAATGAAACCGTTCATTCGTCACGTTGGTGAAACCGAAAGTAGGTTTCTTCTGACCATGATGGGTAAAGAGTTCTACGATTTGAACGAGTGGTTTACTGACAGAAATGGTGGTGAACCAATCATCCACCGAGATGCCTCTAGTAGAAAACTTAAGATTCAAACTAAGATGTTGTCCGTCATCAAGGCTAGTCTGAAGAGGCACGGTCGAGATGAGGAACACAAAAAGTTCTCTCAGTTCATCGAAGACTCGATCGACAACCTGACCACTAGAAAGAGACAGTACTGGTCCGACTATGGGTTCTCTAACGTGGTGGATGTCATGTTGGGTAAGGATCAAGAATTGAAAAAGAAGGAAAACTACGATAGATATGAACTGGAAAATGTGGTAGAATGGTGGAAGAAAAAGGCAACCAAACGGTACAACACTTTGGTTTCCGAAGGCCGATTGCGAACAGAATCCGAGGTGTGGACCGAGGACAACATGAATACTATTGATATCATCAGGTGACAAATGAAACTTACAGACTATCTTAATTCAATCAATCACACTAAAGAGGATGTTATTGGGGATGACGCGAGGGCAGAAAAACTGTATCCCGCGTTTCCTGTTAACAGGTGCCTATCGTATTTCCCGGACACCATTCTTCAGTCTAACATGATGAACTTTCACAATCATCTCTCGAACAAGATGCAGTACGACTATCTCCGTCACTCACTTCGTTCTAGAAAACGATTTAGTAAGTGGATAAATAAAAGAGAAGAAGAAGATTTGGATCTGATTAAACAGTATTTCGATTACTCTAATGAGAAGGCAAAAGAATCCATTCGTGTTTTGACAGAGGATCAACTTCAATCTATTCGTGACTTTTATAATTATGGTGGATGATATGAATCAATATAGTTTTGATATAGACCGTTACGATTTCAAAGAGACCGTAAGGTCTTTTTTGGGTGTAGAATCTTTGGAATATATTCATAAGGATGAATCTTTTTCATATGATACAACATTCACTAGGGATAAAGATCAATCCACACATTGGCATGAAAGATATTACGATAGATCTAATCCGTTTTTTGATCTCTACACTAAATTTATTACTCATGAAGTTTCAAAACTATATGATGAACCGATCGTGTATCAGAAGATACCGAATATTCGTTTTCACTTTCCGGGAAATATTGCGGTCGGGGAGTGGCATAGAGATAGACAGTACAGGGATATTAGGTGGTCGTCTCGCGTTAAGGAATTAAACTTTTATCTTCCACTAGTAAATGCCTACGGAACTAACACAATTTGGTATGAGACACAAGAGGGACTAGAGGATTTTATGCCAATGGACTGTAAGTATGGTAGTTTTTGTCAGTGGGATGCTTCAAACCTACTACACGGCAACAAGAAAAACATAACTAGTATCACCAGAGTTAGTGTTGATTTTAGAGTAATTCCCGAATCT
>TARA_R100000697_G_scaffold2491_1_pt1 | contig 11583 bp, 10 predicted proteins | sample TARA_R100000697 | Tara Oceans TARA_R100000697 (sample SAMEA2622788) | marine metagenome | biome: marine biome (ENVO:00000447); feature: surface water layer (ENVO:00002042); material: "saline water (ENVO:00002010), including plankton (ENVO:xxxxxxxx)" | depth 5 m
GTTCTTTCAGTATTGTCAGCTACTTTTCCAGTATTGTCAGCTAGTTGTTTAGAATTTTTAACTTCTTTATCGGTTGCCATTAATTGATTTTGTTATAAATATTAAAAAATTATATTTTTATTTATAGCTTGATTTGTTTTTAAAATTTGGAGGATTAATTCTTCCTGAGCTATCTAATATATTAGTGGTTGTTTTATTTCCTTGTCTTCCACTACCTTTATTAGCCTTTTTTATGGCTTCAGCCTCAGCGTCTTTCCATTGTTTAATTTTATCAAAAGTAAATTTCCTTAACCAAATAGGCATATTAAAAACAGTAGCCCAATCATATCCACCACCACCATGAAATACTATTTCATGAATAGAAGTATATACACTTTGATGTAATTTAAATGCTTCTTTAGAGGTCAGGCCAAAAAAAGTTGAGACCAATCGGGATGGTTCTAGATTCTTTAGTACCTCGGGGAAAAAAAGTCAGATCTACGTCTGGTTGTATTTTATTAATATACTTTCTTAAAGCTCTTGAATCTTGAGCTAATAATGCTTTATCTACAAAGCTTCTTATAGTTGGTGGATCCGAATCTCCATTTACAGATGTTATTTGATATTTTAATCTAGTTGATATTGATGGGTCTGCTTCTTTATTTACTTTTTGTAAACCTTCAATTTCTTTATCTATTTTTTGTTCATCTTTATGAGTCATTATTTTAAATGTAACCTCATTACCTGATTGGGGTAATTTAAAAGAGAATTCATTTACACCTTGTTTAAATAGTTTTTCATCTATTTTTTTATTATCTATTTTAGATAAATCAATTTCTTCAACTTCCCCATCCCATTTAAATTGATATTTAGCTCCATATCCTAATATCCTAGCTGCTATCATAATAGCGTTTTTATCACCAATACATAAATCATTATAATCAATCTTTGATACTATTAATGATTTTAATAATCTATCTATTACTGTTCCCTTTGCTATATAGTTTTGGTTTGCTAATATATCTTCTTCCTTAGCAGTCATATATTTCATTTCAATTTGACCACTTGATAGAGGGTTATCTTCAGGATATAATAAGCCTTTAGAGGGTAATTCTACAATTTCTGTTGGAATTTTAAATTCTTGCATAATCTATTTATTAATAACTTGTTATTTATATGTTATACATATGTAATATAAAAAAAAGCTTGACCGAAGCCAAGCTATTTTTCAAGGAAATATCAGGGAGTGTAAAATTTTTAGAAATTTAAAATACAATAATCTGGTTGTACTTCTAATTCTATTTCTTGAGCGGAACTTTCATCATCCCAACTATAATCTCCAAAATTGGCTGATGTTATTAAAGCTCCTTTAATTATCCATTCAGATACTACATCACCTACGGGTCCTAGTACATTAAATGTTAAATCTTTTTTATAAAAGTCAGAATACCCATCTCTACCTGTTACAGATTCATGATGTAATCTAACCCATTCCATTACTGATTGTGCACCTGAAGGTGTAATTGGGTCAAATAATGTCATTGAAATTGGTCCCCAAACCGTTTTACCTTTCACATATCTTTGAACATTAATATGATTTAGAGGAATTGCTTCTTGTGTTAAATTTACACCTCCTACTCCTTTAATTTGGTAAGATTGCATTCCTTCAACAATCATAATAAATCTATTCTTTTGTTTAGGTTCGAATGCTGTGAAAAATATTTCTGATGATTGTAATACTGGCATTTTTTCTTATTGTTTTATTTTATTATAAATATCTAATTTTCTATTTTTTATGCTGGAAATGTTGCTCCAGTTGGTAATATGTTGAAATCTAGGATTATAAATTCAGCCGTTTTAGTTGGTTGTAAAAATATTTGACCAACTAATTGATTTCTATCAATTACTGCTGGTGTATTATTTGTATCATCCATTACAACTTTAAACGCAAATAATCCTTGTCTTTGTTGTACTGATTCTAAGTATGGATTAACTTGACTTAAGAAGCTATTTCTTGTAATTACTGTATTTTGTTCAAATACTAAATTATCAGAAACTTGTCCTATAAAGCTCTTAAGTGCAATCATTAATCTTCTTACATTAACTCTATCTAAAGCACTTGATTTTTTCTGTAATGTTTTCTGACCAAATACTACAACACCTTGTCCAGGGAATGTAGCTATTGGGTTTACATTTGCTTCATATAATGTATCTCTATTATTTACTGTTAATCTTCTTTCAGCTTTAATAACTTGTCCTAGTGCTCCTCTTGTTATACCTGCTGGGGCAAACCATGGATCACTTGAAGCATCTGTAAATGCATATACACCTGGTATCATTGTTGAAGCTGGTACGAAAACTATCTCTGCTGTATTTGGATCAACTACTTGAACCCAAGGCCAATATGCTGCTGCATATGAACTATCAAATCCTGCTGCTTGAGTTGTTACTGTAGATAATGCTGTATCGTAATTTACTAAATCTACAATAAAAATACTATCACCTCTAGTTTGTGTATTTGATACTGCAGTGCTAATAGCTGATGTTTGTAAAGCATTTGCATTAATTAATCCTGGTGTAGATAATACATTAAATTTGTAAGCATCTGTGTTAGCCATTAATCCAATAGCATCTGTATAATTATCACCTACTAATCCTTGACTATCTGTATTATCAATATCACTATAGAAATTCATTTTTCTACTAAATCCTGCTAAATCTGGGATGTTAGATCCAATTGCACCATCTAATGATGATGATTGTGGGGCATCTGGTAAACTTGCTGTAAACTCATCTTTAGCAACTCCTGCATTATCAAAATAATCAGGTGTTAAATAATTTACTGTTTTTATTCTTACATACTTAGATGCATTAGGATAAGTTCCTGTTTCTTTTATATACTTATCAGTACCATCCGTTGCTACTGATTTAGACATATCACCTATTACTTTAGAAATGAAATTTGGTGAATTTGGGTCTAGTGATAAATTATTATACGATTCTAATACTATTTTTTGGTTTGCATCATCATCTCCTCTTCTAATTAATAATGAAAATGTTCCTGATGAAGTGTTTACTGTTGGTATTTCCCATCTGATGTTATCAATTGTACCATTTGTTAATGCTCCTGAACCACCTGTTACTTCAGTATGACCTGAATTCATTATTGCACCTTCAGAAAGTGTTTCTAATTGGAATGGTGCAGCATTTGTTAAAGCAACTCCTCCTGGTCTACCTGAACCAGTGTTCATACCTCCAGTTGTATCAGCTATTGCTGAACTAGTTGCTGGTAAGAAGGATTGACTTACTACACGAGTAACCCATAATGAATTTCCTCCATTTGAGAAATAATTATTTGCTGCTATAGATGTTAGGAAAGAGTAAGGACGAGAACCACTCATTTGATATGTTCCGAATATAGTGTTAAATTCACTATATGAAGTAACTAATGTAGGAATAGTAACCGGTCCTTTAACCGTTGGTCCTATTATAGATGCACCTACTTCAGTTGGTAATGGTGCTATAAAAGATTGGTCATTTTCTCTTTGTAAAACGCCAGGGGATAAAATAGTTTCTGCCATCGTAATATATTATTTTTAATATTGTTTTATTATAAATATTAAAAACCTTTTCAAAAAACTATTCTGGGCTGATAAATTCGCCAGTTTCTAAATTTATGGTGCCTTCACCATATTTTTCTTGAAGTTCTGATGCTAATTTTTGTTGAGAACTTCTTAATTTTTTAAACTCGCTCTTTAGCTCTTTTTTTCTTTCTTCTAATTCAATTTCTGCTGCTCCTACTTGCCCTAATCTATCTATTGTAACAGCTAATGAATTTTGTAAATTTTCTAGTCTTTCTACTTCTTTTTTAGATAACTTAATATTTTGCATATTATTTTTGTTGGTTATAAATATATATAAATTCTTTCAAGTCAATAAGTTGTTTTTTTATAGGTAAGTAAGATTTTTCATTTTTTAAACACCTATTAAAACCTCTTTCTGACGTAGTATTTATAGTTAAATTTAATTCAAATACATCAGCTATTATTTCAGCTAGTTCTGATTTTGTTATACAACTACTAGATATTACATTATCTGTTTTGTAATTATTCCAATTAGATATCATTTCTAAACAATATTTAGCCCATGTTAAAGTAGTATTTCCATTCCACCTTGCATTTTCAGAAAATGAAGCTTCATTAGCTGTTTTTAAAAATTCAAATAAATATGGTTTTGGTTTAATTTCAGGACCTATAATAGATGATCTTATTATTTTTGTATTTTTAGAATTATTATTTACCCAAATACTAGCATTTGTTTTAGATGCAGCATATAATCCCATTTCATTATCACTATCAGTACCTGGATATATTATTCTACATTTTGTTTTTTCTTCTAATAATTTAGGTAGTTCATAATTTACTGCTATTCCTTTTCTGGTAGGATTAGTAATAGCTATACAATTAACTATATAGTCACCTTTAAATTCTTCAAGATATTTATCAAAATTTAAAGTAGGCCATTTTAAATTAGTTGTTGTATAATCTACTTTCATATGCTTAAAATAAGCACAAACCATAGATCCTAACATTCCTTTATGTCCTAATATTAATACTTTCATGGTCTAAAAAAATCGTAATGATTTAATATTTTAATTAATTCTGGGTGTGATACTGTAGTTTCATGACTGCTAAATTCATCAGCTATACAGTCTCTAAATACTTCTTTATAGTGCATATAATAAGTATCATCTGTTTCGTTATAAAATGTTCTAGGTGCCTCTTCTTTACTAACCATTATTTCATGTATTTTTTCTGATACTCTAGGTACACCTATTTTGTATTTTAATCCAAATTTATCTTTATATATTTCAAATAAATCTTTAACTAAAAACGATCTTAAATTAGGGACAACATTATAACCACTTACCTTTAATCCTTTTTCAATTAAGTTCATAGCATCTTCTATATCAATCATAAATCTAGTCATTTCTTCAGAGTATAAAGTAAGAGTATATCCTTTATTAATAGAATCCCAAATTAAAGGAATAATACTACCAGTTGAATTTAAAACATTACCATAAATAGCAGAAGATAATCTTACCTTAGATTTTTCTGCATTTACTATGAAGGATTCTCCAGCTATAAACTTCATTGAACCATATAATGTAGTAGCTGCTCTTGATTTATCTGATGATATAAAACAAGCTGATTTAAATTTATTTTCTTCTGCTGCTCTTCTAGAATTAATAGCTCCATCTATTAGTACTCTTACCCCTTCTTCTACGTTTTGATCTACAGCTTCTATTTGTTTTAATGAGGCAGCAAAAATACCAATAGTATGTCCTTTAGATGCTCGTTTCAATAAATCAAAATTACGAACATCACCTATAACACAATTAATGTTTGGAAATTGTTTTTTTAAGTAATAATGTTTAGCTTCATCTCTAGAATAAACTGTAATTTCATTATCATTATAATAACGTCTTACTAAATTAGATCCTAAAAAGCCGGCACCACCAGTTATAAATATTTTTTCGTTTTTCATGGGTTTATAAATTTAACTTCTGGGAAAGGTATAATATAAGGAATACCTAAATGTTTTGTTTTTTCAATAATCATATCTGCAAAATTCCACGCTAAAATTAAAATGTAATCCGGAGGGTGTACTTCTAAAATTTCAGGATTAAATATAGGTATTTTTCCATTGGATGTAAATCTATCATATCTTTCACAAGACTCGTCTACAATATACATTAAATCATCAGTATCCCAATTTTTAGTACTAGTTACTACATTTGCCCTACCAGAAGCACCGTAACCCGCTACTGTTTTAGACATTTCTTTTATATAACCTAATTGAGCACCTAGATCATTTAGTGCTAATGATATTTTAGTACTAAATTTACTTAAATCTTGATAGTCTTTTTCTATTTCTAAGTAACCATCTACTCTTTCTTTTTTAGATTCTAATGTATTTTTAGTAGCTACAACTCTAATGGACCCACAATGTATAGGAACACTTTCAACATCTATTATTTTAAGATTATACTTAGAAAGTAATGGTATTAAACTAGTTACAGTATAATAAAATAAATGCTCATGGTACATAAAATCAAATTGAAATTTATCTACTAAATCTACTAAATATTGTACTTCAAATATAAATCTACCTTTAGGTTTTAGGGAATAATGAACACCTTTAATTACTGAGTTAATGTCTTCAATATGGGCAAAAGTATTACTTGCTAAAATTAAATCAAATTTATTTTCCCATTCTTTATTTTTAGCTAGATTATAATTAAAAAAATCATTTATAATGTCTAATGATTTTTTCCTTCCTAATTCAACAATATTAGTTGCTGGGTCTACTCCTATAGTATTATGTATTCCTCTATATTTTAAAGCCTCAAGTAAAGGACCATCATTACACCCAAATTCCATTATATTACTCATTGGAGTTAATTTTTGGGTTCTAACTAACCAATCTGCAAATTCATTAAAATGGTTTTGCATGCCAACAGATGATATATATCTATAATCTTTAAATAATGTTTTAGGAGGGATTAAAGTATTAGTTTGTACTAACCCACAATGTTTACATTTTATAATTTTAAGAGGATAAGTATTAATTTTAGCATCTGGTTCTTTAGGAAAACTTCCAGCTAAGGGAATTTCTCCAAAGTCATATACAATATCAAATTCAGTGTGTCCACAAGACTCACAGGAAATACGTTCTTTATACGTTGTCATTTGCTACTTCTATTGCTGATATAGGGGTTAATTTAATTAATTCCCTTGGTATATCCAAATTATTTATAGATATTTTTAATTTTTTATTAGAATCATAAAATTTATTATTTTTATATTCACCTATATAATTTTTTACCTCATCATATTTAAAAGGTAAATAAATTAAATGATATTGTAATTTTGAAGGTACAATTGAACTGTGAATTATTTTATTATCTATAGATATTTTTACATCTAAATCTTTTTCAATATCAAATAAAAATAATATACATTTATTAGTTCCTATTTCTTTATTCTTTACCCATATTTTTTCTTCTCCCATTATCCATTTATATCCATCTCTAATATAATAATGTTTAATAAAATCGGTATCCATTTTAATTAATGTTTTTACTTTATCTTTCCAATTTTTATAAGGATAAATTAAAGAATTTTTATGATGGAATTTTTCAAACATATAATTTTCTGTTATTCCAAAACTTGATTTTTGGTAATAATCATTATAGTTAATACTCATTATTTGATTTAGAAAACCTCTTAATCTTAAAGCAAAAAATGACATATGAAGAGCAGGTTTATATTGTCCACCATCATTCATTTTTACCTTTCCATAATCTAAAATAACATTACAATAATATTTTAAGTCTCTTTCTGTTGTTCTAATTAACTCATTTGTTACATCTAAATCATAATTTAATACATAGGCAGCATCATATCCTAAATTATAAGCATATGTTAATCCTCTTTTCCATTGTTGTACTGCTGCATATCCATAATCTAAGTATAAGGTGTTTATTTTATAATATTTATATTTTTTCCAATGTATAGTAGAACTATGTTCTAAGTCCATAATAGGATTACTATAATCAAATATAGTATAATCTGTTAAAGATATAATATCTTCTTCTACAGGATAATGTGAAAATAATATAATATCTTTTTTAAATACTAAACTTCTATTTAACCTACTTAAAGTTTCTTTTAATACTTCTTTTTTTTCATCAGTATCACAATAAGCAGTAACTAAAAAACAATCCTTTTTAGCTCTAAATGGTTTCCCATAAGTTTCTCCTCCTATACTAAGCTTCATATTCTGTAATTAATTGGTTAGTACTTGAATTATATTCTTCTAATAAATCAAAGTATTGGGAATTTTTTAAAGTATAACCTAATTTTTTAATATTATTAGGTAATTTACCTACTTGTTCTATAGTATCTAAAATATATGTCTTATCATTAATATATAATGTAACTTCTTCTTTAAATAATCTAGCTAGATATTTAGGATTATTACTATTTTCAAAAAATATTCTAAAAGAATCATTATATGTATTTTGATTAAAAATAAAAGGAGTTCCAAAATCTATTTTATCCTTAATTATATCTTTATGTATAATATAATCATATTTAGCTACTAACACCCTCCAATAATGTTCTGCTGAGTCAAATGCTTCTTTACCATTTGGTTTATTTACATAATCTTCTAGATTCATCATTGGTATTAGGGTTTTTAAATTATTTTTATGAATAATATTAAATACTAAACTAGGCCATCTTTCATCCCCATTAGAATCTATAACTTTAGAACATATAAATGAATGTTTAGGATTACCTAGCTGCCCCATTAAATTATCATTTAATTCAATATCATAATTAACAAAACTATAATATTCATAATCTAAATCTAAAGCAAATTCACTTGATTTTATAAACTGATTAAAAACAGTCCACCCATAATCAGGAAGATTTGCTTCTAATTTTAATATTTTGCCTTTTTTAGTAGGATGAGCTCTAGTATTCCAAAATCTAAATAATCTTAGGGGTGGGTGTAATATAGGATTACTCTTATCAAATATAAAATATTCAACCATTTGTTGAATTTCAAAAGGTACAGGTATATGTGATACTATTAATATATTAAAATCAAATTGTTTTAATTTTTTTACATTGTCTTTTAATACTTCTAGTTTTTCATCTGTATCACAATGACATGTTAAAATAATTAGGTTTTTATTTTTCATAACAAGCTATATATTTAGTTTTATCCTTTGATTTTTTATATTTTTCAATTGATTCATATTCAATATAATTTGTATTACTATTACTTTTAAACCAATCACCATTTTTATTTAGCAACTGAGATATAATAGGTTGTTCAGATTTATATAAACTAAGTAATTCTTTTTTTATTGTTAATATTTCTTTATCTAATTTTTTTAATGATTTACCAAATACATAAAAGTTATTTGTTAAACTTTTAATAGTATCAAATACTTTTTTATGCATTGGGTGTCCATATTCACCTATAGGATTATGTGTTACTATTTTTTTCCATTTTTTCTGGCTTATAATATTTTTTATATTATATTCCTCTGTTGGATCTAAAACATCCTTATAATTTAAAATTTCATATGCTCCTACATTAAGTTTTTGCATTACTACTTCAAATTCTTTAATTCTATCTTTATTTTCAGGAGTAGAAATACAAACTACTTTATAATCAGAACCATATTTAATTAATTCTCCTCCTCCAAATATTAATTCATCATCAGGATGAGCTACTACCATTAATTTTGTACACTTATAATCATTATAAGCTGTGTTTAATACGTTATTATCTTTAGGTTTTACTGATGGATCAGGACCATGTATAAAATATGGTTCCCGTGTTATTTTATCGTACATTACGTCAAAACCTTGATTTAAATAATAATCATCTACCATTCTTTCTTCTTTAGAGCTATAATAATTATTCCATGTAACAGGCATTACTTCTTTTTGATTAGATCCCCACATTAAATTATTTGCTACTCTTTCTTCTGAAAAGGAATTATCATCTACCCATATTTTTATATTTTGTTTATTTAATTCTTCATTCCATTTTAAACAATTTTTAAAGAAATTTTTACATTTTTTATTATAAAAATAAAATCCTGTAGCTATGATAGTATTATGTGGGTTTCTATTTATACCTTTTATAGCTGCTAATTCACCCCCATATTTACCTGTTAGTTTAATATTATTTATTAACCTCCATTGATTTATATCTCCATGATAATAGGTCATAAATAAAGGATAATCTATTCCATCATTAATATGTTTTAATGATTTATCAATATTTTCAGTTACAAAAGCATCCCCATCTAACCAGGCATAATTTTCATATTCTTCTGTTAATGAATCAATACTAGCTAAATATTTAGCAAAATATAAAGAATAATCTTTATCATATAAATCTGGTTCTCGTTGGGGATTAAATGTTGGTTTTAATGGGAAGTCTACCCTTTTATTTATTACATTAGGTAAATTAATTTCTGAGTCGCAATTAAACCCATATACTATTAGTTTATATTTAGAATATTTTAATAAACTTTTAGCTAATACTTCTATCATAGATAAGTACCCTTTATCTCCTCCAGTTATCCATACAAAATTTTTTTCTTTAGGTTCTATTATATCTAATGCTCTATTATAAACCTCATTTACTGTTAATGATTTCATACAAATATGTTGTAATGCAGTACCCTCATGTTCAGGACACCAATCCCAGTTTCCAGCATCAAAAACATATTCTGGTTTTACCCAGCAATCATGGCATACAGATTTATTTTCTACCTTAGTAACATTATTAGCAAATTCATACCCAAATGGTATAAAATTATTTATCATTAAAGTATGCTTATTTAAAGCCCAATTTGCCCAAGATAATCCTGATCCTAGCCCTATAAATAGTTCTGCATGGTACATATAATTCCATGTGTTTTGCCAATCTAGTTTTTCTTTATTAATAATATTTGGACCATTAAAACCTTCATAAGATAAATTAACTATTTTATATCCTTTTTTAGATAATTTAGTAGCTAATTTTTTCCAATTTTCATATGGCCACTCTTTTAAACCCGATGTTGATCTTGGACCTATACAAATATATTTTTCTTTAATTGGCCTTTTTTTAGGTTTAAAATTAACACCATGATTAATTTCTTTATATGGTAATCCTAATATATCAGTAGCACATTGTATTAAAGGAACGGTATTAGGTTGCACTTTATTTTTAAAACCATTATCCCATTCACCATCTGTTTTAAACCATCCTAATTTATATTCTGCATAACTATTATGAAGTATGTCTGGTTTTATAAATTTAATGTTTTTATAAGGTTCTAAACCTTCAAACCATTCATTATGAAATGTACTAACTACAACTTTACACTTGTATTTATTTTTAAATTCAACAACTTGTGGCATCCAAGATAAGGTATCTCCTATTGATTTTGAATCAAATGTAACTTTTACTACTTTATCCTTTAAATTAAAAGTATGTACTACTTCATCATTAATTTTTATTATCCAAGGAATATAAAAAGCTTTACTACATTTAGTCCACATATTATTTTTAATAACAGAAGAATGTACAATTTGATTAGTATCAGCATTAATAAATTCAACTTTATAACTTCTATCATTATGTCCCTTTACTTCAACTTTAGGTCCTAAATTAAATGAAATTTCAATTTTATTATCAGGTATATTTTTTAAAAATTCATTAGTAGTATCATATGCTATTTTAGCTGCATTTTCCCATGTAAATTTAGTTCTAATAATTTCTGATTCTTTTAATGCTCTTTTTTTATGTTTATCATAATTTTCATAAGCATCTCTCATTACTTTTCTTAAATCTTTAAAATCAGGTTCATAAAATTCTCCACGTATTAAATGTCTATGAAAAGATGAATATTCCCCTCTTTGAGCTGGTTCCATATGACTAATCTTAACTGGTAATCCTAAACCTTCTGCGAATTCTAATTGGCCACTACAATTTGAGTAAATAGAAGGGGTACCACAAGCCATA
>TARA_R100000697_G_scaffold41228_1_pt1 | contig 11581 bp, 15 predicted proteins | sample TARA_R100000697 | Tara Oceans TARA_R100000697 (sample SAMEA2622788) | marine metagenome | biome: marine biome (ENVO:00000447); feature: surface water layer (ENVO:00002042); material: "saline water (ENVO:00002010), including plankton (ENVO:xxxxxxxx)" | depth 5 m
TATGAAAAACTAAGAAATCAATAGGTATTAACCACAAATAAAATTGGTATTAAAGGCTATTACTGTCTTTTTACATCCTTTTTCTATAGGTGGTGAACAATGAGGTAAAAACGCTGGAAAGCTAATAATATCTCCTTCTTCACAAATTTCTTGAAAATTTTTAAATTGTGTTGAATAACCTGCAGGGCATTCTAAAAAATAAACATTGGCATAATTAGTCTGTGGGTGAGTATGCCAACTATGTTTGCCATTTTCACCATAAGTTTGAAACCAAAAATTATCTATTTTAGCCTCCTGAACTTGAAACTCATCCACCATTTTATGTATGTGTGGAGTAACTGTTTCAATAAATAATTTTGCATATTCTCTGTGCATTTCTCGTGGCAAATTCCAGTCCGTATGTATAATATTTTGACCCTCGCTACGCATAGGGTTATTAGGAATTTGATTTATTTGTTCTAAAAGTTTTTCTTTAATCTCCTGATGAGATTCTACCTTTGTTTTGAAAATATAATTCACTACTGTTGTTGTTTTACTTCTAAAACAGATATTTCAACCATGGCTCTTGAAGCTGCATTCGCTTGTAATTTTAGAGCATCCCCTTCTTGATAAACCATACTAGAATTAATTGTGTTAGTATCTGAGGCTGAGACATCTATTTGAAATATTTGAAAATCTGCACTTCCATTATTGTGATCTAAATTGACTGTCACAGCTGCAGATCCATCATAATTATGTGTATTAATTGTTTTTACAATAAAAGTTGAAACAGGTATTGGAGGAGAAGCAGCGACATTAGCCGTAGGAACAGTAAACACAGTTGTAAGATCTGTGGTTGTTAAATTAGCTATAAATCTTTTAAAAACATCAGCCATTTAAAAACCAAGTCCTTCTTGTAGCTTCTTCTTGTGTGTCTTGTGTATATTGAGTATTAAGTTGCTGTATCATTTCTTCTAGTTGTCTTATAAGTTCAGCGGATTGTTGTGCGTCATACTCCGGTCTAGGATCTGGAAATCTTTGTAATACTAATTTTGCCATTATCTTCTACCATCTGGTTGAATATCAAATCTTTGTGTACCCAATCTCCATGCGGTCCCCGTGGTGTTAGATACCACATTAACGGTAAACTCTCTACCTCTTCCACGTAAACTCACAAACTCTGTGGCATCAGTAAATGTTGCTGTTTTAATTGTGCTTGTGCTAGTGTTAGGGTAGTTCTTAAATTCTAGTTTTGCATTTAAAGTACCTTCTTGATTTTGAACATCAGGTATTAATTTAGATACAAATAATAAGTCGTTACCTTCTCCTAATTCAACAGAGCCTGATTTTACAAAAGCAGTCATGGCCTCACCATCAGCGTTATTACCTGTTTCATGTAAAAGTAATTTAGATGCTCCTGCTGTTAAACCAGATATAACTTCGTTATTTGCCACAACATCGTCAAAATACTCAGTTGCAACAGGATTATCAAATACCTCTCTATCAATCCATGTGGTTCTACTAAGAGTGCCGATCCACCACGTGCCTTCAAGATAATTATAAGCTACTACTGCATTAATTTGATCAGAGCCTGTTCTGTTATAAAACCATAATATTTCGTTAAATTCACCATTATGTCCAACGAAAGCGTTTTCTGAACCAGTGACGTTAATATTGTCAAAAACAAATTGTTCTACAGTGCAAGGTAGTTTTTTCACTGTACCATCAAATAAAAAGAAGGAGTCTTGAGACATCCAATAAGACACACCATTTAAATCTATACCTGCGTGCTGTCCTATTATACCGCAGTTCTGACCTAATTGTCTAAGACCAAAAGTAAAAGGCGGGCCAATAAATTGTAATGAATGTAGAGACGTGTCCGTCCATACAAGAATCTGACCTCTAGATCTTTCGGAAGCTACGATTCGTGATCCGTCAGCAATTCTTAGAGAGCCAGCTGTGTTTTCTGCTGTGGGTTGATAAGTATTTATATCTTCCTGACTAGAAAATCTTATTAACAAATCATCTTGTTTGCTTGGATCACCTATCTCATTCTCTGTACCCATAAAAATTAAATGTCTATCTGGTGTGGATACTAAACCAATTCTTGAGGCCGTTGGTGCACCTGTTATTGCACTTGCTCTAGTTGATACTGAAGTAGAGGGATTCCATTCAAATGCACCACCATTTAGAACCGTTGCAACTAATTTTTCACCAAAGTTATCTAAAGACCATTGTCTAGCTTCTAATGTAACATTAGAAACAGTAGATGGTGTACCCCAAGTACCTGAACTCCAAGTATCAGTGCCCCAACCAAATGCAGGTAATGAAAACTCAGGACCTATATTTATTTGGTATTTTGCGTTACCCGTTCCTCCACCACCAGATGTCGAGCCTGACGCTGCTGCAGTGGTTGTAACTGTATATGCATTATTATTTGCAACAGTTATGACTTCAAACTCTTTATTCATGTCAAGACCGTCTATGGCAGAAAAAGAGTCAAATGTTACAAAGTCTCCGACTTGTGCCCCATGGCCTGTGTCCGTGACTACAACTGTAGTTGTTGCATTTGTTGTAAAAGGGTTTGATAATGATGTAGTAGTTTTTCTTAATGGGGTGATGTCATAAGCTCTACCCTCTTCAATAACATACAATTTTCTATCGGTTCCAACAGCATTATATCTTGTGCCATCTAAGGCCACCCAAGCGTGTTGATCTCGAGCGACACCGACTATTGTAGTGTTTATAAATTTTTCCCAGCCCTTAATTTTTTGTGGTAGACCTTGAAAAAAACGCACATTATCGCCATCAGTCCACTTACCTTCACCTGTGTAATCGGTTACTTCTTTATTAATACCTGGTGCTGGTCTAAAATTTACTAGGGGCATTTAAAAAATATACTACAATTCCTTGATTGGATCATTAGAAAAATTAAAAGCAACAGATATCCTATCATTCTTACAATCTGTAACCGTATGATATAAGTATGAGGGAAATAATACCAATTTGCCTTTTGTTTCATTAATTTGCTCATCATTAATAGTCTCAAATGGTTTTGTTTTACCTTCTATCAGTTCAGTTCTTGAAAAAATTAAGTTGCCCTCTCCTGGTTTAATTATTAAAACACCACAAAAATCTGCAAATCCATGGTTGTGCATTTTGGTAGAATCTCCCTTTTGATAAAAATTAACCCATGCCTCCTTTGTGTGCCAATTATTGTATCTCCAATTCTGGCTTTGTCCTATTTTTGGTAAAACATTTTGACATATGTATTGTGATAATTCTTGCAAATCTTGATATTGATTTAATCCGTCCCAACCTGTTGTCAGTGCATTGACATTATTTAAATCTCTTTTCCAATTATCTTTATCTATTACAACTTTTTCTTGCAATTTATTACAAAACTCAATGTCAATATTAGTGTGAAATATCTTGGTGCTAAACCAATTCTCTAATTTTATTTCCATAAATTATTATTTTAATAATTCTGTTTGAAAAGCTATTGTTACTCGCAAAAGAGAACTTAACCTTGTTGGTGCTACACCTCTATGTTTTAGTGACCCATCAAATATAATTAAACGATCTGGTTTAAAAGAACATACGTTTGTAGCCTCTTTATTTTCATCATAAATAATAAACTCGCCACCCCACTCTGGATCCCAATGTGGAGCTAAACAATATAAAAAGGTAGGTAAGTTTTCATAGTTATCTTCATGCATTGTGCCATCATAACCAGTAGGATGTATATTTATAAACCATCTATAAATTCTAATTTTCTGTGTATCCATATGATTTTGGTCAATTTTAGTTTTTAAATCATAAATTAATGGTAAGAAAAAATCAGTGTTAGGTAGTAAAGTTGTAAATGAATCAGCAGCTAATTGTCTTTCATGTGCTCTATTTTTAAGACACATTTTTATTTCACCCTTATCAATATACTTGTCCCAAAAACCATTGATAAGATCAGGATTGTTTAAAAAATTATCTACTTTATTCATTTTTGAGGTTCTACTAAAGCTCCTACATGACCTTTGAATGTTCTGTTACCAAAATGTGATAAAGGCATTGCTAGGTCAGCCCATATCTTACCTCCACACTCTTGCCACAACCTAGAAAAATAATAATCCTCAGAAAGATATCTTAGTTGAGGTTTACCTTCTTTTGTTTTTGTTTCATATGGTCCAACAGCAAACAAATCATAACAATTATCTGACTTATAATATCCACCATTTACTATTTGATCAGACTCATATTTTCTCTCTGGGAACTTTTTCATCATAGTTCTAAATACTTGTCTCTTGACTAGCATCATTCCCGTTGCTGCCTCTTGCACAGGAAAGAAACCTCCCTCTCCCCTTAGATTTGTAGGATCATCAAAATTAATATTGTATCCCAAAGCTCTAGCCTCTAATTCATCATTAGATAGATCAGGGTGCTTTTCTAAAATACCTTTAATTTTTTCTAAATGTATGTGCTTTCTAGGATATATACCACATGCAATATCCTTGTCGGCACATAGTAGTCTTTCAACATTTTTAGACGTAAAACCTATATCAGCGTCAATGAATAAAAGATGCGTTGCTACAAAATCTTGTTGATCCATCATCATAGATACAATTGTGTTTCTAGCTCTTGTTATTAAACTTTCGTTACCCATCGTTTGTATTCTCAAATGCACATTATTTGCTACTGACCATTGTTGTAGCTCTAATAATCCATGTAAAGTAGGTTCAGTAAGTAATCCTCCATACATAGGCATTCCTAAAAAAACTTTATAATTTTTGTCTTTTAGTTCTTCTTGATTTAACATTTATATATACATACCTTTCCATTCATTACATTTTCTATAATTAAAAGCTAAAGTTATTCTCTGATTATCGCTTTCATTAGCTGATACTCTATGCTCCACCGTGTCTGGAAACAAAACTATTTTGCCAAATTCTGGTTGCACAGATATTGTGTCATGAAAATAAAACTGTGTTACCGCATCTGGTGAATCAGTTAAATATATGATTCCACATAGCGATCTATGTATAGGGTCAATATGCACGTGATATTCTTGAAAAAACTCTTTGTGGTAGATATTAAACCACGATTTTTCAATAAACCCCTCATAATATTTACCAGACATTGACATATAATTCTGCACGTGAGCTAAAATATTTAAATGTAAACCTTGTAATTTTAAATCATTAAGAATATTGTGACTTAAACTATCACTTGTAATACACTTACAAACGTAAGGATTATCTGTAATTTTATCTTTCATCTCTTCAACAAATTTTATAGCGTTATTGCAAACTTCTTTATCTAGAAAGTTGTAATAAATATTGTTTATTTCAGGTCTTTGTATAAATGACATTTTAAATTTTAAATAAAAAGGTGTTTAGGTACCTATGTATTTTATTTTTGTTATTATAATATTGTTTGATAGAAGCGATAGGTTTCATAACTTGCTCTATTGCATTTGCATCATGCCCCATAAAAAAGCCACCTTTTTTTATCTTTGGATAATAAGCATGAGCTTCATTGTAAGATTGTTCTTTAGTCATCATTGCATCAAAAAATATAAAATCTAACGAAAAATCAGGTATACTTTTTACTGCATCTAATGAATCCTTTTTTATTATTTCAACATTATCTGACATGCCAGAATATTTAACCTTGAGCCTTGTCAAGAACTCATTTAGTTCTATATCAATTTTATTTACGCTATAAGCAGGTTTACCATCAGGTTTAGTTTTTAACCAATCATCGTAAGGTTTCCAATTATCTATGAGATATAACTTTTCAATTGAACAATTATGTAGAATAGTTAAGCTACTCTCTCCTTTATCAACACCTAGTTCTAAACCCACTAAATTCTCACCAAGCATATTAATGGCTTGTATTAATGGTCCTATGTCTGCAGAGTCACAATCTCTGTAATCACAAGTAATGTCGGTCATTAAGAATTTTTAGTTTTTTTCTCTCCCAAACATTTTCTCTTATCAAATTTCCACTCTTTGAATTCACCTTCTTGATCTACATAATGTAAAAATACAGTTATAAAATGATCGTGTTTACAATATTCTCTCCAGTGTATTTTATCCATGCCTTTAAATATTAACGCATTGTTTGGAATCATAGGGAATTTATAATCTATTTTGTATCTATTGTAGTCACCTTCATTAGAGTAATACTTGTAATCAGAGTTATTATCCTCTTCTCCGACAAATATTTCATAAGGCTCCTGAGCAGGATCTGCACCTAAACATAAAGCAACCGTGTATTCACAAGAGGGTCTATCTTTATGAATTTTTAAATCAGATCCTTTATCATATATTCTAAAGTAAGAGTATGTTGGAAATAATTTTTTACCTACATTTTGCTCTACAACTGGTGTGCTTGCCTCCATAAGAGTTTCCATAAATGTATCAGAATAGACTCCTATAAGTGAGTTAGCCTGATCATCTATTTTAAAAGATTTAGTATTAGAAAATTTTATAAGTGAATAAGAGTAAGACAAATTTAGTATTTGTTTAGGTAAGAACTCAGGAATGAATATTGGCTCCATCAAATAGCCCATCCTATTAGGGCGTATCTAGTGCCACTTGTTACTTTATTTACTTGATGTGGAAACATAAAATTTGACGGAAACATAATACAGTCTCCTTCATTCTGTGGATATTGTATTTCCTTGCCATCTAAATTAAACATAAACTCTCCACCTTGAAAATCATTGTTTAAGCAAACAGAAATAGATATAGCTCTATCTTGAGTTTTAGGGCCGAAGTCAGTATGATATCTGTATCCTGCTTCATATTCATTGGATACATACTTTAAAATGTCTAATTGTGATATTTCTTCAACCTTACTATATTTGTGCTTGTCAGAGTAAGTTTTTAATGCTGAAAAAAATTTACTAAGAATAAAATTATGAAGGATTGTCTCGCCGAACGTTTGAGGGTGTATTGATTTTGTAGTGCAGTTTCTAATATTTTTTTTTACTGATCCTTCTGAATTTGTAACAATACCTGCGTCTTCAAATCCATAGTCATGGTATTTGATAATTTTTTTACAAATATTTGAGGGAATTAGTTTTCTAATTTCTACAATATAGTTTTGCACTTGTTAGTAAGTTATACTATGTCCTGAAAGATAATTATCTCTTGCTGCAACACCTGCATTTGTGCCTGCTGTAACCGCAGCTGAGTCATCATCAGTGTTTGCACTTGCATCAGCATCATAAGCAGTATTGTAAGCTTCAGTGTATTTATCTTCTGCCTCTACTCTAATCACAACATTAGTTACCCAAGAAGGTAACTCAGTTATAGATGTATTGTCTCTACTGTCAGTGTATTCAATGTGACCTTTATTATTAACAGCATCCCACTGTAGTGCATGTATAGAGGCATCTATTTCAGTATGTGACCTTAAATTGTAGCAAACTTTAGAATCAAAGTAGACATCGGATTCAGTATTGCCTGTGCCCTTTGCTGGACCGTTACCATCGAGTTGTCCATCGGCATCAAATATAATAGTTAATCTTGTATTTACTGTTGTATTATTTACTGTTGTTGCCATTTTTCTTTACCTTTTTTGTCGAAGCTTTCTTAGTCTTCTTTGTAATTTTTATATTATTATTACTTAATTGTCCAATCGTTTTATCCACTTGCGTTTTATCACCATCCATTACAGCCCTCTGTTGTTTGCTTAATAAATTAAAAATAGACGTGGTATTCCTCATTAAATTAGACGCTGTATCACTTTTTTGTAATAAACCTTCCATGGCTCTATTAGAGTCTACCATCTCATTTCTAAAAGACTCTGTTGCTGCTTGAACTTTCATAGTTTGTCTTGAATTTTCTACTAAAAGTAAAGGTATCCAAGCTATAGAACATCCCCACTCTTGAACATCTAATCCAGTTTGTGGGTTTTTGCCCTGAAGCATGTTATACCAGATGCATTTATGTTTTAGACATTTTTTATTTAAAAGAGGGCACGTGCCGTCTGGGTCAAATATAGGCACTAATCTTTAGCAGCAATAATCACGTTAGCGTATTTTACATCCGCCGCTGGAACTGTTACAGAAACGTCCGCAGTTGCACCAGATAAAGATCCTGAGAATGGGTGAGTATGAGATCCACCACCACCAGCTGATCCACTAGAAATACCACTAGGTGCGTTACCACCACTTCTGATAAGAGGCTTACCTGGTTCCTGTGATCTTATGTTGTGAGTTGTAAGAGGGTGTGTATGAGATGCAATGGTCGGAGTTGATAATGTTGTATCACCAACTGTACCAGAAAGTGAACCTGAAACAGGAGCGTCACTATCTGCAGCTGTCTTATCTGTAGTTGCTAAGAAAGAAGAAAAATAAGCTGTGGTACCACCAGTGCCTCCGCCTGAGCCTGTAACCACTGACATTACTGCCTCGTTTAAAGCAGCAGTTGTATCTTGTGTCCAACCCGTTGGTGCAGATGCTTGATAAAAAACTTGTTTTGTCCCTGAAGGAAAAGGTTCAACACCTGTTAAATTTGCACCACTACCTGTATATGTAGTTGCAGATACTGTGCCATTACTTCTTAAAATAATATTACCACCGCCTGCAGTTAAATCTTTACCTGCTGCAATTGTTACAGCACCTAACTTATCTACTGCATTGTAAATTTTAAAGTTGGATGATCCTTCACAATAAACATGGGAATAAGCACCTTGTGCAATTGCTAATCCATTAGCAGTATGTCCTGTAGCGGCTATAGTTAAAGTTTGTGAACCTGCAGTATTGTTAAAAAAGACATACTCACTTTCAGTAGCGGGTATAAAAACAACAATGTCTCCTGTTAAAGTTCCTGTAAGTTCTATAACTCTATTAGCTGATTCTGTGCTAGGATCTGCATCTCCTGTTGATAATGTTATGTTGGCTGATCCTGCTACTGATTTTGCAAGGTAACCACCACCAAAAGCGTCAACAACATCTAAATTATTATTTGTTCTTGTACCCCAGGTATTGGCATTAGCCCCTGTCTCCATCTTCTCTAGCTTGTATCTACTTGTAAATGTACTTGCCATGTTATTACCTCTTTAAAATATATAGTTTTTAATCAATTCTACAACAGTTTTGTATGTATCTCATCTCCCATTACTAATACATCTGCTTCTGACTTGTCAAACATTATTTTAGCTTGTTTTTTTGTGCCTACAATAGGTTTACCAGGTAAATTCATTGATGTATTAATTAACACCGAACTTCCTGTTATTTGTTTGAATTCCTTTAATAAATTTAAAAATGTCGGATTTTTATTATCTACAGTTTGTATACGACATGTACCATCTGCATGTGTTATAGTAGCATATTTCCAAGGATCTTTCACTTTAGCCTGATACAACATCCAAGGACTTTCATATTTTAAATCAAAATAATTTTCATAATCGTCAACAGGAACACTAGCTCCGTAAGGTCTAAACCATATTCTTTTTTTTATTTTATCATTTAAAATTTCTTTTGCATTTGGAACCGTAGGATCGAAAAGTATAGATCTATAACCAAGTGCTCTTGGACCTAACTCTCCCCAACCTTGTCCCCACATTACAATTTTTCCCTCATCAAGATATTTTGCAACTTTTTTTATTGTGCTATGTTTTGCATATCCAAAGTTTTCGTCATGTTGTTTAATATCAACAATTGATTGTTTTAATCTAAACCTTTTGTAAAACTCACCACCTAGAAGAAAGATAACAGCACCAATAGATAATCCCTCATCACCACAGTGAGGAGTAGGAGCAAAATTAGGAAAATCCTCTTTTAACATAGTGTTTAATATTATGTTATGCCCAACACCACCCGATAAACCAATTTTATCATGCTTGTTAAAATTATTACTAAGATGTCTTCTTAATTTTTTATACCAATAGTAATGTAATGATGTAACGAAAGAATTAGATATGAATGATTCATCTTTACTATTAATCTTTTTCTTAAAGTTTGACAAATTTTCAAAGGTATTAGGAACATATACAAGTTTATTTTTTTTATTTTTGTATCTCTTGTATGTAGGCATATCTATAAGATGTGAGTAGTCTTTACCAAAAGCATGTAAAGCCATTGTATGTCCTGCAAAATCCAGGTTTTCTCCAAACTCTTTGTACCTTTCCACATATAAATCTTCATCTTTTTTTGTTGTAAACCACCCCATCCATAATTTATCTAAATCTCTACCAAGACATGAATGTTGATAAGCATTAAGTTTTAATTTTGGTTGGTTTCTTTTGTATATAGTTACAGAATCAAAGCTACTTCCAACACTATCTACTATTAGAGAGTTATAATTTGATGTTCCCATTATGGAATGATGATGACATAAATGATGATCTACGAATATAGGTGTTAAATGTTTGTATGGAAAATCTACACCATAAATTCCACCTGAGTTAACTATGGCTAAATTAGTTATGTCTCCTATGTCATAACCTAAGTAATTAAGATATTGAACCCATGTGCTTAAATCATCATGAGCTTGACCTTTATGGCCTGTAATTCTTTCAAACTTTAAATATTTAAGAGTATTTGTATCATGATCGTAAACTGAAATATTACCATCGTGACAGTAAGTGTGAACACCTACAGTTAGTTTATCTTTCACTTTAAGCTGCGTCTACCTCTGTCCATGTGTTACTTGCACCTGTCACCACGTTAGCCCAAGGTGTAGCAAAAGGTTTACCGGAAACTATTGATAAATCAAGTCCAGTTACATTTACTGTGGCTCCTCCTAGAGGAGTTACTGCGCCCTCTGCAAAGCTAAGAGCAACTGTTGATACGTTTACTATTACGCCTGTACCTGTCTCTACAGTTTCTGTGCCTAATGCAGTAGTCATAGAGACACCTGTTAAAGTGCCTACTTTGTCTGCTGTAACAGTAACAGATCCAAGTGATGTTGTAGCTGAAACACCTACAGGATCAACTTGAGTAAATATATCAATAAATGGAGTGCCTATTGCAAAATCGAGTTGATCTGAAGGAGCTATAACCCCAATATTACCCTCACCAGTAATTCCAGACGCACCTGATAAAGCAGCACCAATTGTTAGACTATCAAGTGTTTCAACGGCAGTTCCTGTTTGAGATGTGGTCCCTAAAGTGCTTGTCATTGACAAGCCTGTAGGACTTACAATAACACCTGTTCCAACTTCTTGTGTTGTTGTCCCAAGTGAAGTGGTCATTGTCACTCCTGTGACGCTGACGTTTTGGGTTATATTTTCATTCCATGCAAAAGATCCCCATGTCGATCTACCCCAACCTGCATCGACACTACCAGATCCTGTTTCGTCACCAACAGCAAAAGATACAGATAAGCTGCCTAATACTACTCCTGCACCTTCTTCTATTGCTAATGCACCAGAGAGTTGAGTTTCAAAAGATACACCAGTTGGTGATATGACGTGTTCTGGCTCTGCAATTGGTGTGCCAAGCGTAGCTGTGAGTGTTACTGGAGAGGGAGGAACTGATACATCAGCAGTCGCTGAGGCTGTACCTAATGCGGATGTTACTGAAACACCCGTAACTGATACGGTAATAGAACTTTGTTGGCCCCATGCGCCTTCGCCCCAATTATTTTCACCC
>TARA_R100000697_G_C5467283_1_pt1 | contig 11572 bp, 18 predicted proteins | sample TARA_R100000697 | Tara Oceans TARA_R100000697 (sample SAMEA2622788) | marine metagenome | biome: marine biome (ENVO:00000447); feature: surface water layer (ENVO:00002042); material: "saline water (ENVO:00002010), including plankton (ENVO:xxxxxxxx)" | depth 5 m
CCTTAGACTTTTCAGGAAACTCAAGTGTTTCTTTAACTGGTTTTGCACTTACAGCAAATGAGGGTACGGCTGATGTTGCTCCTGATGCTGAAGTTACTGGATTACAATTATCAGCTTCATTAGGAAGTGTGTCTTTAACAGGAAATGCTTCTGTTTCTTTAACTGGTTTTGCATTAACTAATGCTTTAGGAACGGCTGTTTTTGAAGCTAATACTATAGGCGCTCCTAGTGGATTAGCCCTAACTATGCAAGAAGGAGATCCTATTAATAAGGTCAGTGTTGATGTTTCTTTAACAGGTTTAGGCTTGACAGGTAGTCTAGGCAGCGTATATAATTTGATCTGGAACGAAGTAAATACCGGCACAACCGTAACGTGGAGAGAGGTTGACACCGCAGCATAAATCAATTAAAAATTAAAAAATAAGGAATTTATAAATTATGGCAAACTCAACCTCAGCTAATTTAAAATTAACCGTTCAAGCTACTGGTGAAAACTCAGGGACGTGGGGACAAATTACAAATACAAACTTATTAATTGTAGAACAAGCCATTGGTGGTTACGGTACTTTTAACTTAACAAATGCTGACAGATCTTTAACTTTTACAAACGGTGCAGTATCTGACGGTAAAGATCAGGTAATTAAATTAACAGGAACATTAGCAGCTAATAGAACTGTCACTATTCCAGATTCAATCGAAAAAACTTATCTTATTGTTGATGGCACTGATCATGCTGGAAACACTTTAACTTTCAAAACATCATCAGGCACAGGTGTACTTTTATGTGAAGGAAACTGTTATGTTTTATATTCTGATGGAACAAACATAGTAAAACAAAATGAATACAAAAAATGGAGAGTGGTTTCAGCTAATGAAACAGTTCAAGCTGGTGCTCAACTTTTAGTAAACACAAATGGTGGAGCAGTAACAATTACGTTACCCGCGTCACCTGCTACTGGCGATGAAGTATCATTCATGGACCAGGGTTATGATTTCGACTCAAATGCGTTAACTGTAGGAAGAAATGGTTCTAATATAGCAAACGCAGCAGCTGATCTTGTTGTAAATACACAAGGCGCTGGTTTCACATTAGTATTTTCAGGAGACGCTACGACTGGCTGGACATATAAGGAGAAATAATCCATGGCCAACTACGAAGCAACTAGATATGATTTTAATGGCACTGCCATTACAGGTGTACAAGGATTTGACACAGGCACAATTGTTCCTTGGTCAGATACTTCTGTTCCGTCTGGTTTTCTAGAATGTAATGGTGCAGCTGTTTCAAGAACAACTTATGCTGCATTATTTGCAATAGTAGGTACAACTTATGGATCAGGTAACGGATCTACAACTTTTAATTTACCTGATTTAAAAAATGATGTGCCTCTTGGTAGATCAAACTCAAAAGCTTTAGCGTCGACAGGTGGAGCTAATACAGTTGCTTCAACAGGAAACATAGCTGGATCAACAGCTAACCACACTTTAACGACACCGGAAATGGCATCACACTCACACCCAACTATAAAACCAAGTGGCGCTTACTTATGTTGTGGAGCACAAGCAGGTAGATTAGCAAACTCTTCAAATACGGGAAGTGCAGGTGGAGGTGGAGGACACTCGCATAACATGTCCGCTAACTTTTCAGGCGATGCAACTTCAGTTGTTCAACCTTATATATCTTTATTGTATATAATTAAGACTTAGGAGAAATATGGCAAATTACGAAGCAACAAAATATAACTACAACGCAGCAAGTGTTACAGGAATTGTTACTGTTCCAACTGCAACTATTGTGCCTTGGTCTGACAGTTCTGTGCCTACAGGTTATTTAGAGTGTAACGGAGCAGCCGTTTCAAGAACAACTTACTCTGCTTTATTTGCAGTTGTAGGAACTACTTATGGATCTGGAAATGGCTCATCTACTTTTAATTTACCTAACTTAAAAAATAACATTGGTTTAGGCAGATCAAATTCAAAATCTTTGGCATCAACGGGTGGGGCTAACACAGTTCAAACAACAGGTAACGTAGCAGGATCAACAGCATCTCACACGATAACAACACCTGAATTACCAAGTCACTCTCACTCAAACAGTGCCTCTCAAGGTTGTTTAGCATTAAGTTGTGGTGGTCAACCACCAGGACAATATTCACCAGGAAATACTGGATCATCAGGAGGTGGTGGAGGACACTCTCACAATATGTCAGCAACTTTTACAGGAGACTCAACATCAGTGTTACAACCATATTTAACATTGTTGTATATTATAAAAACTTAGGATTATTATGGCAAATTACGAAGCAACAAAATACGCATTTGATGGACAAAATTTAACAGGAATAACTTCTGTTTCTACAGGAACTGTTTTGCCTTGGACTGATGGTAGTTTACCAAGTGGATTTTTAGAGTGTAATGGTTCTGCAGTAAGTAGATCAACTTACTCTGCATTATTTGCAGTTGTAGGAACCACGTATGGTTCAGGAAATGGTTCAACAACTTTTAACGTCCCAGATTTAAAAGATAAATGTGTTATGGGTAGATCAAACGCAAAAGCTTTAGCTTCAAGTGGAGGAGCAGCAACAGTGCAATCTACAGGAAACATAGGAGGAAACACTGCATCACATACTTTAACCGGATCTGAAATAGCTAGTCACACGCACCCTGCTGGTACTAGAGGAGGTGGTATAGTTAACTGTGCCTCTCAAGTAATACCAAGAGTAACAAACACCTCTTCAGGAGGAGCGGGCGGCGGAGGAGGCCATTCACATAATATGTCAGCTAATTTTACGGGAGATTCTACTTCTACTTTACAACCCTATATGGCTGTGGTATATATTATAAAAACTTAGGAGACAACTTATGACAAAACACGGTATTTGGACAGTAATTTTTGACGATAAAAAAATTCTTAAAAAAACAGAAGATTTTACAATTGCTGCACCAGGCGTTTACGAAATAGAGGATGACGCATTTTGGTCAGATCCAAAATGGAGCAACATTCATGCAATTCAATTTACTGATGATAATACTGATAACGATCAAGTTGAGCATAAAGATGAAACTCCACACTCTGAGTACGATCAAGCTGTTCTAGGAGATTTTAGAACAAACTTTATTAATAGATGGGATGCAGCTCATTTAGCTAGACTACAAGCAGACTGGGATGCTAACACTAATCACACATACTATGGTCCTGACCACGAACAAGCTGGCGAGATTCAAGAAGAAGAGACTATGGAAGCTAAAGTTGCTAGATTAGGTGAAAGACCAACTTCTTACACTTCTGCTTAAGAAGTTCTATTAGACGCGTAAGGTAACATCATCCAAGACGTAATTATATATTTTTCACCAGAAAGAGGTGGATTACCTCTGTGCACGTAAGGAAAGCCTGCAGGCCAAATAACAATTCTACCCTTTACAGGTTTAACTCTTTCAGAAAAATGCAAAAATTCTGTTTCTCCTCCATCCTCAACAGTATTTAAATAAACTGCCCAAACTAAACAACGTGTAGGATCAAGGGCTGAGTGTTCTATATGCCAGTCGTGATAACCTTGTCCTGGTAATGTTTTTTGTATTTTCATAGTTGTATATTCTACATCGCAACTATTTAAAGTTTTAAAATCAGTTTTTTGAATATAGTCTCTCATAGCTATATCAAAATTAGCCATAAAAACTTTTAAATTTGATTGCCAAGTATAAACATTACTAGAATTTAAAAAAAGATGTGTATCTGATTTTGATGTTCCAGCAGCGTTTTCTATTTGCGCTCTGGTAAAAGTGTGTCTTAATTCATTTTCTTTTTTATATAAATCTATGACGTTGTCACATTCTTGATCTATAATATATCCATCATAGATACCTATAAAATCTTTTGTTAATACTGCCTTACGCTCCATCAGGATCTCCTTTTTGATCTTTGTAAGGTCCGTTTTGATCTACAAAATGCATAAAAACTTGATAGTTATATTCTCCCTTAAAAGGTTTTCTACCATGTTTTAATTCACAACCCAAGTAAACAACAGCATCACCAGGTTGTAATTTAATCCACTGATTTTCCATATGTATAGGCCAAGGTTCTGAATGATCTATATTTGCAGTAACACTTATCTCACAAGACTTTCTATCTATATGATCTTTTAATATTGATCCGTACATGTACGCTCTCCAAAAGGTATATGTTTCAAATAAACTTAGTCCCGTTTCTTTTTCTATTAATTGTTTTTTAAGTTTAGCCATAGTATTCATTGTAATATCTTTATACCAAGAGGGCGTAAAAGGTGATTGATGATCGGAGTTGGCGGTAAAATCATCATTATCAATTTTGCTCTCACAATATATTTTTAAAAAATTTAATTCTTCTTTTGTAAAAAATTTTTTAATTACTTTATATTTAAATTCTCTAATATTATTTTTCATTATATTAACCAAGAGACTAAACTATATCTCACTCCCTTTGTTATAGGTTGTATAGAATGTGGGTATAAAAAAATACTTGGAAAAAAAACTATACCGCCCATTTTAAGTTTTATTCTTTTTATCTCATCTTTACTCATATCAGGTTTATCAAAAGCAGAGGGATTATAAAAAACTAAATCACCACCTTCATATCCTTCATTTAAATTAACTATTATACTTAAAGTTCTTTGACCAAAAGAATAATGATCTGTGTGCACACCATAATGATAATTAATAGGGTATTTTAAAATATCTATTTGATTTATTTTATTAGTAACTATGTGTGGAAACTTTGCTTTATATAAAGGATAAATTTTTGTTATTTCTCTTTGTATTAGTTTAAAATATATTTTATCACTAATATTTCTATTATCTAAAGATTGACCAAAAACTTGTCTTCTATCTGTTTTACCAACAGTATGTAATTTATTTATTGCTCTGTGGTCTATGTACTCAATTATTCTTTTACATAAATCTTTAGAAAAGATATTATTAAATTCCAAAACTGCATCAGATATATCCATATTAATTAAGTAATAGTTTTTCTTCTGGTGGAATAGTATAGCCATTTAAATTAGCTCTACAATTAAAGTGTATATATTTACAATTTTTAGTAAAATCCCTATGTATAATTTGATGTAGTAAATACGATGGGAAAAAAATAAAAGTTCCTGGCGTTGCTCTGTATGTATATTCTATATGTGTTTGAGTATACCCTGGTCCACAAGGAAGAGCATTACACATGTGACCTGCTCTTGGATCAATAAATGTAACACCATTTAAATTAGGATCTCCTGACACAAAATAAATACCACTCATATGGCTTTCAGGGTGAGTGTGAGGAACGGTGCTCATTATTGAAAGTTCTTTAGCTGTGCCTCTTAATGCATGACAACTTATTAATAACATTTTGTGTTGAGGAATTAAAGCTCCCATTTCTTGCAAAAATTGTTTTGATTTATCTTTTACGTAATCCCAGAAAAACTGTAATTCTTTTCTTTCATTTAAAGCTGATTGGTAAACGTGGTATCCCATAACTTTATCAAAAACATCTTCTACATCTTGTCTAGATACAGGATCTGTAACGTGCCAAATAGGTGTGGAGAATCTATCTACTTTTAAAAATTTATTTGGAAGGTTCATACATCCATACCCTTATACTTTCTTGAGTTACTTTATATTTAAAAAATTTTGCCATTAAACTAACTAGTTCCATATTAGGAAAATTTTTTCTACGCGCAGGAAATTTATCATAAGTAAATTTTTCATTATTACATATATGATCAATAGCTATTGTTAAAGCTTTCCTTGTAAGTTTTATACTTCTTAATGTGCACGCTTTTATATACAAATCTTTTCTTTCTAACAAATTATTCTCTTTATCTTTAAAAACAAATCCCCAATACTTTAATATAATTGGCATAATAGTATATAAGTTTTTACAATATTCCATACCTTTAAATTTTAAGGTATCCCCTATTCTACTTTTATTGACGATGTTTATTGTTTTAAACATCACCTCTTTTTCTAAACTCATATTGTATATATAAGTTTTGCTTTTTCTTTTTGACTCTCATCTAATGTTTTATCTTTTTTACCTTGTCTTAAAACTCTATCTAATTTTTGTAATGTTTTTGCGTTTGGATTCCAAGGTTCTTTATTAACAACGCCACCTCCTCTTTCTGGTTTAGTTTGAAAGATAGCTGTGTATTTTCCATCATAAGGTTTTAATTTTTCTTTCCACCACTCTGGTGGTTTAATTGTATAGTGTGCATTTTTACCATTTAATAAAACTTGAGTGGCTGCATAACAAGTTATTGTCATAAATATATAAGGACCAGAATCAAATAAATCTTTTAAAACTTCATCTACTTTATCTTCTTGAACGTGTTCCATAACATCTGTGCAAAGAACTAATTCAAAGTCTCCTTTTGGTTTCACGGAATAAGGTATGTAAGCAGGGTCATATTTAGCTATGCTAATACCCATAGGAGCGCCTGGTGTATTCTTGTTGTTGAAAAGGAGATCGTGAAACTTACCTTTACCACAACCGTAGTCTAAAATTTTAGTAACTTTTCTTTCTTTTATAATAGTCCAAACATCATACTTATACTCAGCTAAGGATTCACCTGTCCAAAAGTTTGCGTTTTGTTGATGATATTTTTTAGCTTCTTCTAAAGATTCGTAACTCATATAAATTTAATATTAGGTCTATGCTTTTCTTTTATCTTTTTCAACTCTAGATAATGCTTGTAACACATTTGATTAAACTCTGTCAAATACAGAACATCTCTAGGATGTGAAACTTTGTAAGCCTCTAATCCATCATACCCTAATTCTTTAGCAGCTTTAAATCTAAAATGCCCTCCGTGTATTTCATATTTATCGTGGTTGTGATTAAACGCTATAATAGCTGGAAAAAGCAATCCATCCTCTTTTAAATATTTTCTAACGTTGGCTAAATGATCTTGTTCCTGATCCCAAGAAACAGAGTCTTCTAGATAGTCATAATCTATATAGGTCAACAATTCTGGAAACCAAACAATTCTTGCTTTCATTATATTCATATTATAATATATACTATAATAGCCAGTTATTGCAATGAGGATAAACTATGCCATTAAAAAAACTTAATTTTGTACCAGGATTTAATAAACAAGTCACAGCTTCAGGAGCTGAAGGTCAATGGATTGACGGAGACTTTGTTAGATTTAGATCAGGACTACCTGAAAAGATAGGTGGCTGGAAACAACTTACAGCGGCTCAAAAAGAGTTACCAGGAGTTGCTAGAGCACAACATGCATTTACCTCTTTGAGTGGAGAAAAATATACAGCGATTGGAACATCTCAAGGTTTGTTTTTATATTACGATGAAGATTTTTACGACATTACACCTTTAGCTACCGGTATATCTGGAGCTACTTTTACATCAACAAATAACAATGCAACCGTAACCATAAACAAAGCTTCTCATGGTTTAGCCATAGGTAGATATGTAACTTTCTCTTCCGTAACATTACCTGGTGGTGGAGCTACAGGATACGCTGTTGCAGATTTTACAGGAAAGACTTACGAGGTTATAACTTCAGCCACAAACTCATTTACAATCACTATGTCTGCTGTTGAGTCTGGAACGGGTATGACAGCAGCAGGAGCTGCAACTATTGATCCATACGAAATAATTGGACCAACTTTTCAAACAACTGGTTATGGTTGGAGCACATACCTTTGGGGAGACTCTACTTGGGGAACTGCAAGAACAACATCAGACGTAGTTTTAGATCCAGCTAACTGGTCACTTGATAATTTTGGTGAAGTATTAGTTGCAACCATACATAATGGAAAAACTTTTACTTGGAACGCTGGTGCCTCTAGCGCTAGAACAATTAGAGCTTCAACGTCAACTTCAAGTTTTGCAACCACTAACAATCCAACAGCTTCTATTATGACACTAGTATCTGACAGAGATAGACACTTATTTCATTTAGGAACTGAAACAACAATCGGTACACCAGCAACTCAAGATCCAATGTTTATTAGATTTTCAAATCAAGAAGATTTAAATTCTTATACACCCACAGCTACAAACACCGCTGGAACTTTTAGACTCGATGCAGGTAGCGAGATACGAGGAGCTGTAAATGCAAAAGACTACACATTAGTTCTCACGGATCGAGCAGCTTATACAATACAATTCGTAGGACCACCTTTTACTTTTAGTATAAGACAAGTTGGCACAAATTGTGGATGTATTAGTCAGCATGGAATCGTGTATGCAAACGGCGCTGTATATTGGATGGGTGATGCAGGTGGTTTCTTTGTGTTCGATGGTACAGTTAAATCATTGCCTTGTTTAGTTGAAGACTTTGTATTTACAACTGATGGAGATAATCTTGGATTAAATTTTAGTGCCACACAAACAATAGCAGCTGGATATAATTCTCTTTATGATGAAGTTATGTGGTTTTATCCAAAATCAGGGTCTGATCAAATTGATAGAGTTGTTACATACAATTACGCAGAAAATGTATGGACGACAGGATCTTTAGCTAGAACAACGTACGTTGATGCCTACGTATTTAATAATCCATACGCAACAGAGTATGCATCATCAGGAACTCCTAATTTTCCTATTCAAGGAATTACTAATACTTATGGAGCCACAACTTATTACGCTCACGAAGAAGGCACTGATCAAGTAGCAGATGGAGCATCTACAGCGATACCTGCCTTTATAACATCTGGAGACTTAGATATTGATGATGGAGAGATATTTAGTTCAGTAAGAAGATTTATACCTGATTATAAATATTTAACAGGAAACTCTAAAATAACTTTATTTTTAAATGATTTTCCAAACAACGCTCAAGCAAGTTCTCCTCTTGGACCTTTTACAGTTACGTCCTCAACAGATAAAGTTGATACGAGAGCTAGAGGTCGATTAATAGCCATTAAGATTGAAAATGAATCTACAGGTGAAACTTGGAGATATGGAACATTGAGATTAGATGCTCAACCAGACGGAAGAAGATAATGGCTAAAATAACTGTTTATATACCAGAACCAAAAGATCAATATGAAGTTGAAAATCAAAGACAAATTATTGCATCTCTTGACAATATTAAAGATCAGCTTAATTTCAGTTTTCAAAAAGATTTGAAAGATGAGCAGGATGCTTTTAACTACTTTATGAATTAATGACTATACAATATAAAAACGCACAAATTAAATTATCAACAACTAATATGACAACTGTGTTAACTATTAACACATCATCTATAGCTATTGTAAAATCTATGTATGTATCTAACAACAGTACAGGAGCTGTGACTGTAAACTGTGATTTAAGAGACTCTTCTGCATCTGCTGACACAGAATTTTTTAGACAAGATATACCTGCAACTAGCACAGTGAATGCCACTGCGCAGGGCTTGAATTTAGAAGCAGGTGATGCTATAAAAGCCCAAGCAGAAACTGCAGATAAGTTGGAAATAGCTTTAAGTTATGCTTTAATAGATAGATCACAGGAGAATGGATAATGTCAGATGATATATTAAAAATACACTGTACCACTGTTACAGTTTGTAAGAATGTAAAAACAGGTCAAGTGTATAAAGACGAAGAAGAAATGAAAGCGGATATCAATAATCCAGATACAGATACAAAAGCTGCTGATGTTCAACAAGATACAACTGTACAAGTATCTCCAAAAGGTTTGAACACTTTGCAGAAATTTATGGATGGAAAAAAATAAAGAAGCAAAAGGCGGAACAGAATTACAATTAGATTATCTATATAAGTATGTAGATAATAGATTATTAGATCGTGTTCAAATAACAACATCTGTCCCAGAAAAAATACCTTTATCAAAAAGAAAGATAAATATTTTGTGGCAAAAAAATTCTTGGGATCAACCTAATTTGCATGACTGGTTTAAAAATAAAAACAATCATACTAAATATGATTGGTATGTATTTAATAGTCATTGGAATTATGAACACTTTACAAAATTTTTTGATCTACCTACACAAAGATGTGTTGTTATAAAAAATGGTATAGACAATATTACACCTAGAGAAATATCTTATAGCAAAGGTGATAAGCTAAAAATTATACATCACTGCACACCATGGAGAGGTTTAAATGTATTACTTGGTGCTATGCAGTTAATAGAAGATAAAAATATAGAATTAGATGTTTATTCTAGTTGTGAAGTGTATGGAAAAGATTTTGCTGAAGCAAATGATAAAACTTATCAGGCTTTATACGACCAAGCAAAAAAATTACCAAACGTTAATTACATTGGTTACAAATCAAACGAATATATAAAAGAACATTTAAAAGATTATCACATGTTTGTATATCCTAGTATATGGGAAGAAACATTTTGCATATCTTTACTAGAGGCAATGGCAGCAGGCTTATATTGCATAACAACTAATTATGGTGCTTTATACGAAACAGGAGCAGAGTTTCCTATGTACATTCCACACTGTAAAGATTATAAATTTTTAGCAAGAAAATTTTCTATAGGTATAACATCTGCAAAACAAACTTTACATTTAGAACCAATTCAAGACCATTTGCGTAGACAAGTAAAATATGCTAATGTTTATTATGGATGGCCTAAAATATCCATGAGTTGGTTACAGTTATTGAAAGGTATATTAAATGAGAAATGATGAACCGATTTGGTTTGGCACAGGTAAAGAAGTGAGAGAAATAAATATTGGAGATCCCGTTTATAGAATTTTTGTAGGGACCCCTGTACACAGTGAAGTGTCTATACATTACACGCAAGCTCTTTTAAAGTTTCAACAAAAGTGTTTACAAAAAAATATACTTGTTAGTTTTACTTTATATAAATCATCTTTAGTTCAACAAGGTAGAAACTTAATTGTATCTGAATTTATGAATGAGCCAACAGAGCATACGCATTTATTATTTATAGATTCAGACATAGACTTTAATGCAGAAACTATATTTAAAATGTTAGAAAAAGATAAAGATGTTATAGCAGCGCCTTATCCTATGAAGTACATTGATTGGCCTAAAGTGGAAAGACGTATGAAAGCTTTGAATCTTACAAGTATAGATGAAATATCTAAAGCAGGTTTTCATTACCCTGTAAAAGTAGAAGGTATGAATGAAGTTATAGTAGACGATGGTGTTGCAGAAGTAACTCATGCTCCTACAGGATGTATGTTAATTAAAAGAGATGTTATTAAAAAGATGATGAAACAATATCCTGATTTAAGAATACATCAACCAACCTTAATTAATGGCGTAGAAGATTATAAAAAGAACTTTTACAATTTATTTGAATGTTTACATGATCCTAGTACTAAACAATATTTTGGTGAAGACTTTGGTTTTTGTAAAAGATGGACAGAAATGGGTGGTAAAATACACTTATATTGTATGGATTTTATATCTCACACAGGTGAGTATGAGTATTGTGGAAGATATTGGGATGAGTTATTAGCATCTAAAAAAGCAATTGACGCAAGAGAAAAGAGCGTTGACGTGTCCAAAAAAATCACATAAAATAACAGATTACAGGATCTTTAAGCCTGCCAATAACAATTTAGCTAAATTATGACGATATCAAGAG
>TARA_R100000697_G_scaffold43403_1_pt1 | contig 11557 bp, 7 predicted proteins | sample TARA_R100000697 | Tara Oceans TARA_R100000697 (sample SAMEA2622788) | marine metagenome | biome: marine biome (ENVO:00000447); feature: surface water layer (ENVO:00002042); material: "saline water (ENVO:00002010), including plankton (ENVO:xxxxxxxx)" | depth 5 m
TTCGAACTCCCACGGCTTCATCTTGCCGATTTCTGAAGCTTTCCATATTCGGGCTTCACCCTTAGTCGAGGATACTTCCCTAGCTGCGCTCTTAGATACCGACATAGCAGCGTCGGATTTCTTAGAAGACTTAGCACTGGATTTTTTTACCGAACCACTGTCGGCTTTGTACAAGTCAATTACTCTACTGGCCCATTTGGAATCAGTTGAATTATTGTACACACCATCAGAAATAGAAGTGGGCTGACTGTCTAGCCATTCGATAAACTTGTCAGAGCCTTTGATCTCTTCGAAGTCCGGCTGAAGTCGAAGCAGTTCCTGATAAGCTTTTTGCTTTTCAAGCTGTGCTTCTCGCTCTTTTATTTCTTTCAGTTCTCCTTCTAGATTTCTGACACGGGCTTCTGACTGTGAAGCAGAAATCTTATGAATAGCGTCATACACATCCGGATATTGATCCCTAAAATTAGAAAGTTCATCCGTATTTTCGGGCGCGGCTTTTGTGGTGGTATTGAGACGAGTGATATACTCTTCTTTCTCTTTTTTCCACTCATCAAGCTTGCCGTCGTAGTGACGCTTGAGATCGTCGTAGCGTTTCTTGTAGTCTGCATCAGAAGACTGTTTTTGTTTTGCGAAGGTTTCTTGCGGAGTAGCTGACTCTTCAGGGTCCGCGTCTTGAGCTTCTACAGTTTCTTCTTCTTCAGGAGTTTCTTCGTCGTCGTCCTTGTAGACTTCTTCACGATAGTTTCCCTTATACAGAGTATCGCTATTGACAGTTCCGAAGGAATCGTTCGGCTTGTTGGCACGATGGCCTTTTACTTGTTTTGCCATTTATTTTACCTCACTTGCGGGGCCACTTGGCTGTGGGTAGCCGCTCCGGTTGTGTCAGGGCCGCACTAGCGGGTAGCTGACGAATCTTGTATGACTAGGGACTCGTAGTCATAAAGCTAGTATCAGGTTCGTTTCTCAAACCTTGAATATTTAAATTAGTATCTACAGCCTGTTTCTCAGGATTAAATTGAACAGGACCACGTGAAGTGGACCGTGTGACATTGTCAGTAACAGGGGCACTAGGCATCACTGGAGCAGGCGCAGGGGGTGCAGGAGATGCTGCCATAAATGATACGTCTGTGCTATCTGGCCCCTGATCAGGAGAATCGTACAGAGAACCATACATGGAGTCTAGACTCAAAGTATTAGCCGCAAGCTGGGCTTCAGAGGGACGAATAAATTCATGCACAAGTCCAGCTTTATTTCTTTGAGTGTGCATAACTTCATAGGTTCCGTCGGCTATTCCGTCCCGAATGTGATCATTTGTCGATGTTTCTGGGTTCCAGAAGAGAAGAGAACCGGATGTGGTATCTGCCCTGTTGCCTGCTAGTATGTCTTCAGCAATCTGTCTAGCCTGCCTGAACTTCGCCTTTCCATAGTCCGTCGTCGCTATTTCTTTGAGTGTTTTTCTGAGAGTCTTGTACTCAAGCGCGTTGAACTGGTATGGATTGTTACCTGTTCTTCGAGTTATAACATCGTATACGCTCTGCTGATCTCTATACTCGTTGAATGTGGAATTCATTCTGTTGTAGACGACGTGAGCCACCGCTTCCATGCCATCCATGCCTAAGACAGATGCTTCGCCTATCATAGCGATAGCCAGTGCCTCTTCAGGATTCATACCCTCTACAAGTTCTGCAGCCTTCTTACGAGCGTTAGCGATGCGTTCGGCGTTGTTTTTGCCGGGAAACCTGTCCTTGAATTGTTCGTAGGCATCCGTTATGAAGTCGAGGGAATCTACACCCTCTTCATCTGTTCCCTCTGCGTAGCCTTTTTTTTTAACGAAGCCACCCTTTGCTGCCTTCTGTGTCTTGGCAATCTTTTTTTCTGTCTTGGGCTTGCCTCTGTTGTTGATTTTTGTCAGACGATCCCTGCCGATTACTGCCACGTCCTCCGGCGAGATGTATACCTCACCCTCCGATATGTTGATGTCTTGCGGGGGCGTATTGCTCTCATCTGCTTCAGGAGCGTCCTTGCCTGTCCTGCGGCGGTAGGCTCGTGCCTCTTCTATCATCTTTGCGATGTCTTGCTCACCAGCTTCTAGAACTGCCTCTGCATTCAAGACCATACCTGTGGCCTCTGCCTTCATGGGTATATCATCAGCAACAGACTTTGCATCCGACACCTCAGACGGGGGACGATTGATAAATCCGGACTTTTCAGTAGGCTGATTACTTGCCAATTCGTTCATTGTAAGGAGCGGCTCACCCTCTCGGATCGACTGATCTCCAGTTACAAAGCCTTGATCTTTGACTGTATCTCCCATAGCATAGCCAGCGTCTATCTGATCGAATATGTCATCAAAATTAACATCGCCGTAGTCATAGTCAACACCACCGCCAGCAGTGGTCACATCAGATATTTGCTGCTCAGTAAAGCCCTGACTCCTGTCTTCATCGTCGCCACCGCCATTGCCATCTCCGCCAGTAGTGGGTGTGCCGCCGCTAACATCGCCGGTGTCCTCTGGTGCAACTGGTGCAACTGGTGCAACTTGGTCGCCCGGCTTCGGCTTTGCATCTCCGCTGACTGGCGGCACCTTGCCGGTGTTTATGTTCGTCACATTTGTAGCCACCTGAATCATGTTTCTCAGGTGTGCTAGTTGCGTTTCTACTGGAGTGTTTGTATTAAAAGCTCTTGCACCATCCAGCCACCGCCTTGCTATGGTTCGTGAGTTAAGAACATCATAGTCGTAAGTAACACCGTTGATTACAGGCTTGGCTTGTCCGGGTGCCAATTCGACTCGAAATGTGGTTTTAGCTATATCCTCAAAGTCACTCATGTTGCCCATCGCTGATGTGCCCGTACCAAAGTTGAACGTGCCGCGCAGAGTATATCCGCCGCCGTCCGTAGCGAGCAGAGCGTTTTGAGGGTCCATTTTCAGGCTGTTATTGGAAGGGTCCATATAACCGTCATCACCCTCTGTCCCGAGAACAGCCGCAGTCCTCATTTTTTTTACAATCTCAGTTCCGACAATGGTGCCTGTAACCATTTTCTCCATGATCCTAGCGGACTGTTGATCTATGCCTGCCTGACCAAGATTGCCCCGATAATGAAGTTCTCCGGGGCGTCTGCGAATTGTCTTTCCATCGACATTGAATATGAAACCGTTTTGCAAACCTAGTTCAGGATTTGCGACGTAGGCATCCCGGATCATCGCCATGTCCTTGAACTCGCTGGCGATAGACATACTGGCTATGGAATTGAATATGCCGCTCTTCGGAATGAACCTTTGCATAGTGCCCGTAGGATCAGACACTGCCTTCGTGTCCGCTAAACCTCCGAACAATGCTCCAGCCAGTATGGGATTGGGGTCACCAGACAGTCCACTCGCTACTCCACCTATTCTCTCTCCGGGAGTGAGATTTAACTTTTCCGTTTTTGTTTTAAAATCCGTGCCACTAAAGAACCCGGAGCGATCTATTTTGTGCTGACTTTTGAGATATGAATTGAAGTCGTCATACTTCACGCTCGCGGGAGCGATAAAAGAAATTTTACTTATGTCAATTTTAGGACGGCGCTCTGTCGGGTCTTCTTCCCGAACTCTGGGCAGAGGAGATGCAGCCTGAATAGTGTCTTCAGGTGGATTGAGTATGTCTTCAATTACATCGGTGCTATCTTCATCGCCTGTTGTTGGACGGGTCGTGTAATAATTTACAAAATTATCATCACCCGGCATAGGCATGTTCCCGTAGTAATTCATTCCATTAGCCATCGTTCTTTACCACTGCTGTATGATTACTCTTCAATTTGAGGAGTGTTTCCAGTAAAACCAGCTTCCCCTGCAACTGGCGCAACTCCGACTCCGATTGGGCCACCGTCAGGGCTTGCACCGTCATCTCCTTGAGGCTGTTGAGGTAGTCCTCCAGCCCCTGCCATGCCGGGTTGTGGTTGACCAGCGGGGCCACCATCCGGGCCTGATTCTTGTTGAGCATTTGCCATCATTCCCTGCAACATCTGTGCATAAATTTGTGCTTCATTCACGTCATTGACCAAGCTGTCGGGATCAATGTCCTGCGATATAGCGAGTTCACGGATCAAGTTCGGAATCTTAATGAACGGTGCAAGCATAGGATTAGACACAGTTTGAAGAAGACCTATCAGTCTCTGGCTGCGAACCTCTTTCTGCATCACGGCGGCTACGCCTCGCGGTTTGATTTCGAGGTCACCCTTCGTGTCGTCCATCTCCTCGTTGAACTGCATGTTCCACTGGTAGTATGCCTCACCTAGAGGCTTGAGCAGATGATCATCTATGTTCTTTACCACAGTCTTCATGGACAAGCTTGCTCCACCCATGAGCATAGACAAGCCTGCTGCTGTGCGTCCGGTTCCACTTACACCCGTCTGCCCGTGCATGATCGACGGTAGACCAGTCTCTTCGTCGGCAAGCTGACGACTGATCTGATACATCTGGATGTTTTCACCAGCAGTGTTCGGAAACTTGAGTCCGTTAATTGCTGTGCCGGTCACACCAGACTGTCTGCGGAATATCTTGCCGGGGAAGATGTCCATGTTCTGTCCGGGCACCAACGATGCCTCGTCCACGTCAAACACAAGATTACCGGCAAGAGCAAGGTTATCAATCGCCATACGAACGTGGCCGTTCATCAGCATCTGTGCGTCTTCCATGTTCTCCGCGACACCGACTCCCCAGATTTGATAGGGATTGATTTCATACGGCAGAACTTGGTATGGAATACGAGCAGGCGTGAAGGGATTGAGAACACACCGTATGACACTGTCGCCACACACCCACACGTTCACTGGAATCTGCGCTAGTTCGTCGGGGATATCCTCTGGGTCTACACCCACTGACTCTGCCATGTAGGCGTCTATGACGCCCCAGTATTCCATAACTTCAAACCTACTCTCATTGTAGTAGGCTTCAGTTTCATCCTCACGGATGGTATCCTCGTAGTATTTGTCCTCGTAATTAGGACCTTTCAACAGAGCCTCTTCGATAGCATCTGCATCGAAATGCGGCATTGTCAGAAGACTACGAAGCTGCTGACGACTCATTCTATGTCTTTGAATGACGTACTCACAGTCTTCGATCTGAGTAGCTGCTGGATCAGGATAAAAATCCCACGCAGATACATGTTCTATGCGAGGCACAACTTTTTCGTAGGGGTTGTATGAACGCTCCCCCATTTCGTCGCGCTCCCACCTATGAACCCGCTTGTAGAGGTTCAGAGGGCCTTTCACTACACCAGTGCCTAGAAGGGCTGACTCAAATATACTTTTTCTAATGACCGTTACGGCATTAGTATCTATCAGTTGATCGTGTATAATCTTTTCACACATCAGGGCAGACTTCTGAGCCGGTGATATTTGTGGTTCACCAATATTAGCCTTGCCCTCTACTACAGGAGCATTCTCCATAGTGGACGAGTAGGCACCCAAGAAATGCTTGGGACGCTCGGCTCTCATGCCGCCGGGAGCAAGCTCCCTACCGTCTCCCTCGAACCCGTAAGGGTCTTCAGGTGACGTTTGATCTAGCATGTCGTCTATCGGCGTTTTTAGATGTGCGAATTCAGCCACACCCTCTGGCACAGGGGTGGCCTCTACAACGATAGGAAACTTCTTGTTGGCAAATAGGATATCTACAAGCTGACCATACGCCGCAAGAACTTTAGTCTTCGTAATCTTGATGAATACCTTCGACCTTTCGCTATCACGATACTGAGTAGTTGAATCGTAAATACCACGAAAGTTCTTATACGCTTGAAGCCAGCGCTGTTCGTAAGCATACCTTCCGTTCTCAGAGTCCTCAAACTTTGCGCGAATATACACCGCAAGGTTGGGCATCTGATCTTCGGGTGATACTACGGGGATGGCCTCATCGTCAGCAGGTTCTAGAAACCTATCTTCCATGAAGTTTATCCTTTAGTCGTTACCCTGCGGGCGGTCATCTGCCATGCTGAAGAGAGAAGCCTCTACTGTCGGCTTGGTCTGCTTCTTAGGCATGTCTTGCGTCAGGACATCGGTTTGAGCGCGAGTGTCGAATTCCAGACCCTCACGGTACAGTTGCGATGCACCCTCATCTGTATCGACGCTCACCTTATCAGCATTCATGATATAGGAAGCACCGAAATTGTAATTATTACCGGCCATTTATTCCTCCGAAATCTAGTCCGTCGTATTCGTTTTGTTGAAGTGATGCCTGCATCTCTGCAAGCTTAGAATCCCGCAAGTCACGGGCCTTACCCAGCATGATGTCCGTTTGTTGCTGAGAATATTCTCTGACAGGCTCCGTAGTCATAGTACGGGCACCTTCTTGAATTGCAGCTTCTCGTTCCGCTTTTGCAGCGTTAATCATAGCCATGCCTTCTGCAATTCGTTCAGCGGGCATGTTGTAGGCTTCTTGAAGCGGAATATTAAACGCTTCAGAGACAATTTCTGCAGGGTCTTTACCCGTAGTGGTGGGTATAACAGACAAAGATAGCACTTGAGCGCCAACGGGGCCTATGAACGGAGTGGCAAGCGCCTCTACAGGGTCAATCGCTACGAATGCTGCAGCACCCGCTCCAAGTTTCAAATTATTTAAATTTATACCCTTGAGGGCGTTCTTACCCGCCTTCTTCGTCTTGTCCGGATCGAATTGCTGATCAGCAGGAGTCGCACGAACATCATCTCCGACGAGTTCTGGGGTCATCTCCACCGGCTGAATATATATCGGCAGAGGACGATCCGCTGTAGGATCAACAAACTTACGTTCTAGGCTATCAAAGTATGTGGTATTCAGGCTGAGAGCCTGTCCTGCAGTCCTAGCATCATCATATCCGGGCAGTGTCTGTGCATACTGATCGTGATAAAAGTTTGACAGCATATTGATGTCGCGTGTGGCTGCATCACCATACACTCCGGGAGCATCACCAATGTATCGGGCCTGCTCCGTGTTCGATGCGTACGGACGACCCTGCAACGCTCCTGCATTGTTGATACTGACGCCTAGAGCATTGAACGCTGTAGCTGTGATACGCCGCAAGTCATATGATGTAAGGTACGCAGCTTCTGGTGTTTTGATGTCAGTTACGCTGACCTTGATGCCGAAAGACGATCCCAGAGCCTTCAAGACCCTGTTGATGTCGGTATCACCTATAGGCTTCAACTCCCCCTGCTTATTCTTCTTTGCAAAGAATATCGGACTAGCCTTGTTGCCAAGACCAAGATTTTTCTGGTTCCATTCCTGCTGATCTTGAAGAATGGCGATAGAACGGCGAGAAAGAGGTACGTTGATTGCTTGATCAGTCTTAACGCCGGGAAATCCTACGGGAAGAAATATGCCGGGTGGTCCTCCGGGTCTTCCTGCCTCTTTGAAACCCATTACGGGTAAACCACCAAAAGCAGAGGGACGAAATCCGGTATTCAGTCCGAAAATAATGGCATTGGCTACCGGCTTATCCGCCGGATTTTGTTTTACGTGTTCAACTAGGGCCTCAACTAATCCGCCCACTTTGTAAACATTGAAACCGAATTTAGCGGTGTATTTCTTTGATCGGGGTGGCTTGATTACAGAGTCAGCTAGAGTGAAAAAGTCCTCATTAATCTTGAGTGCTACGTGGCGTCTTTTTACGTTGTCTTCAATGACGCTTACGGCAGATATCAAATCTCTTTGACTGCCTACTGCTGTTTCGTTGAGGGCCATAGCCAGAGGGTTTTCAGGGCCGTCAAATGATCCGTTGAACAGACGTATAACAGGCTCGTCAAGCATCTCCTTGAGGCCCGCCTTTTCAAAGTTATTTTCAAAGCCTTTGATAGCTCTAGGCTTCACTCCCTCTGTGGTAGGATTACGAGCCTCATTCACATACAGTTGTATCGTTTCCCGCAGCGTGGTTTCGCGCGGATCAAACTTCTCTGGTATGTTTGCTGCTTTGCTTCCTGCCCCTGTCGCCATTAGTAGCCGAAGACCTCATCCTGTATTTGATGCACTTGGTTCTTTATTGAGTGCAGTTGTTGGTGTATAGAAGCGTAGCCGCTCACTCGTGTCATCATCCCGTATCGCAGAGCATCGTATGCGTGATCTTCTGCCTTCGTGTCCACATCTTCACTGTTTGTCTTGGACAGTGGTATACCCGCAATCTGCTTGATGATATTTTGACAAGAAGAAAAGAACCGTAAGCGAGGCTCTTCCGTGTGTGGGTCATCGGCAAGACGGCGATGTATTTCCATCTTGCCCTGAATACGATTGCGATCTGCGGGTGTCCATCGAACGCCGAGTCGCATCATGACTTCAGCAATTGATGGCCCAAAACCCGTCTTGTTCCAGCAAGACGAGTCAAGGACCGTGTAGTGTGGTGACGGGTCTAGTTGTTCCGCTTCTTGTATTCTACTAGCTAGTTGTTCTGCTGTCAAGTGTTTTTCGTATAATTCTCTGTATATCCAGATATTGTTGTCCCAGTCGATTGCACCCCAGAGAACACACGAGGGTGCTGCGTATCCGTAGTCGGCCATGCGTATGCGCGGCCAGTTTGTCGGAAGGTCGAATGGCTCGACAACGTGTCGTGTTCTTGAAAATTCTGGGAAGGCCGCTCCCTCCGCCACATCCCAATCCCCTTCGAGAAGTCTCTTCCGTTCGACTTCTGGGAGCGATCTGAGCATGGCCTCATACTGGCCGTCTGCCATCAGATGAGGATTGTCGGTCAGTCGCGCAGGAACAAACTTACGGAAGAAGAGCGGCTGACCTGCTTTTTCGTGACCTTTGGGCCACAGAAACGGTTTCTTTGTTTCTATATCGAAGGCAGGAAAAGGCTTATTTTCGGGAGTTCCTTCGATGTAGGTTTTCTTGACCCACCAACCACCCACTCCTCCGGGGTTGGCTGTGCAGCGCATGTACAGGTGTTGCTGGAGTTCAGGATCAGTAGTACGAAGGCGAGAACGCAGGTAATCCCAGACATAGGGCGTAGGATACTGAGTAATCTCATCGATGCCTATCCAGTTGAATGCCTGACCCTGAAAACGAGTTACGTCCTTGTCTTTGTCGAGATACGTGAACCAGATTGTTGCTCCAGAGGGGAACACCCACGTAGACTTCGACTCTCTGAACTTCGCTCCCGGAAAAGCCTTTGTGTATAACTGTCGGGACTTGTCGATCAGTTCAGTGAGTTCGTCGAGTGTACGACGGAGAAGAAGACCACGATGATTAGGATTGTGACAGTAACGTAGCGGATCAGCAAGAAGTGCAAAACTCTTTCCACCACCGGCAGCACCGCCGTAGAGTACGTCTCGCTCACCCGCGCTGAGAAATTCTTCTTGTGGTCCCTCATTCGGCTTAAATACGATTTCAGCATCATCAACCAAATCTGAAACGGCTGCAGGAAGTTCTGCGAGATCGCCCTGATCGATGACATTAGTTTCTTTACCGACAAGTGCCTTTTCCACCTTTCCTATGTTTACTTCTAGCTCGCGAGCGTAGCGTCGTTTATCTTCTGCTGCTTTCGTAGTTTTCTTGGCACGGCGCTTTGCTGCGTTGAGTTTCTTTTGTGCAGCACGTCGGGCACGTTCCTTTGTAGACAGGTTGTACGTGGCTTTCGGTGCGTTGGGGTCTTTCTTAGGACGACCCGCCATCGATTACGACCTCTCTCTTGGGTGGCAGCAGAACAACGCCGTGAACTGCTGTGACATTGTGGTTGACTGTCTCTTGTTGCTTAACACCCACACGGTTGAGAAGGCTCTCAGCAGCCTTGAGACGCAGATCGTCACCACGTTCGGGGGCGGGATTGTCGATTGTATCGACGAGGCGCACAGCAGCCTTGTAGGCGTTCATAGACAGTATGTCTTTGGTGCGATCCACGATCTCATCTGCTAGAGTTTTGCGTAACCACGCTGCACTTCCCCTAGAATAGCCCGCATCTACGGCTGCAGCGGTTACATTTCCGCCGTTTTCGAAGAGAATGTCGAGAAATTGCGTCTGTTGCGCAGTCAATTCACGTTTTTTGGGCTTTTGTTGTGGGAGAAGGTTCATGTGAAGTCCTGTTCGATGCACTTGAAGCTGTATGTGGCCGGAACAGGGAACATTTGAGCCACTCCCTCTGCCATTTCGTACGATCTGGACTTGCATTCTTCGTATGTTTCGTACGGACCACGTGTGTCGTCGAACCTGACGCATCTGTCAGGCGTTGCGAGAGCGCAAACTAAGAGCATAGCCTCAAACATCGTGTCACTTTCTTTGAAAAAAGGGAGGAGTGAGTCGCATCCATGTCCGTTACCACTTGGTTAGTACAACGGAAGTGTCGCGTAGTGGGGTGGTCCGACATAAAAATGCGGCTCACGACAATAGTATAGGGTCTTTTCCCACATGTGTCAACTTTTTTTCTTGACAAAATCAAAATCTGACTGTACTATGGGCATAGGCCCGCCGGGGTAAACCCCACGGGGTATCCCCTACGCATCCTTTTTACTCATATCGATAACTATACTCGACACAAATCGATGTCGGGATTGCTAGCACTTGTACTAGGGGGGCCGGTGGCCCTCGCGTGCGCGTGCGCTAGAGAAAATATATAGTTTTTAACCTGCCCGACTCCCATCAATGATCGCCAAGGCAGGCCCTGCCACCAAAAGCCCGCCACACAGCCCGCCGATCTCCCCGCAACGCATCACACACACGCGCGCGTAGGGATTTGTCATGCCGGAAAAACCACAAAGCCGTAGCCAGATGTCAGGAAGCGCAGCACTCCCCAGTGGCCGATCTGCCGATTTATCCCGCCTGATCAAGCCGCAAGGGTATTAACTGGCATTCGGGCAAAAAAGAACCCCGCCAGCTAGTGACAGGGTCAAGTTGAGGGAGGAAACGCGGTATTAGCCCCCCGCGCAGGGTATCGGGTTAGTCGGTTACACCGTCAATCTCGAAACGGTTAAGGCCGGATTCATGGCTGGCATACACGCGGCCCGCCTCAAGGATGGCCGGAAAGTTCTTCGCCATGATCGACAGGTGGTAGTTATCAAGCTGGCTCAAACTGTGATGCAACTGACTCACCGAATAAGCCAAGCTGTTGCGGCGGGTGTCACACATGCCAGAGCGCTCCAGAGCATTCTTGAAAGTATCAGACATTATTTCGTTTCCTTGTGTTGTTGGTAGTGGTTGAGGCGGGCAACCGCGCCCGCCCCAGATTATAAGCACAGACTATGCCGCCTTTGCAAGCCGGTAAATTAAACGGTAACCGCCCCGAATGTTGCCGGTGCTTTTCCGCTCCAGTTTATAGCCCATCTCTTCAAGCTGGCAAAGGTAGGTATAAACCGACTCCTTCTTGATGTTGGCATGACCGGCAAGCGTAGGCACTGCCATGAAACCCTGAGACAGCCAGTGCAGCATTGTGCGGTGGGTCGCGTTCAGATTCACCGTGACGCGATCGATCGGCTGCGCCCCGATTTCGCGCAGCGGCTCGCCATGCATATCGGTTATCGGGTAAAGCGGCTCCGACTTCGGATCTGGCTTCGACGGGAAAGCATCAGCAAACCGCTTAGATATTCTCGCCCGCTCATTGGCACGAATGGCCTCTTCGAAGTCATC
>TARA_R100000697_G_scaffold1157_1_pt1 | contig 11505 bp, 7 predicted proteins | sample TARA_R100000697 | Tara Oceans TARA_R100000697 (sample SAMEA2622788) | marine metagenome | biome: marine biome (ENVO:00000447); feature: surface water layer (ENVO:00002042); material: "saline water (ENVO:00002010), including plankton (ENVO:xxxxxxxx)" | depth 5 m
AAACCAAGACCACCTGAACCTCCTATGCTATCAAAACCACCTCCAGTGAATGATTGTGTGGCAAAGTTAAGTAAATTAGATTTACCTCTAATAGCGCCCTGCCCAAATGTTCCTGGAGTAAACATGCCTCCTGTATTAAACATCGGTATGTTACCAGAGTTTATAGCCTCCATAAATCTAGGCCCAAATTTTTGAACAGCGCTTCTTCTCATAATAAACTCTCCCCCAGTCAGGAGAGCTGGAACATCATCTTTGACTCCAGAGCCACCTGTAATCATACCACCTGCATTTCTCGTATTTGGATTTAAAAAACTTATTCCCCCAGTGAATGATTTGAAAAAACTAGAACCAACAACATCATTAACAGCCTCTTGTAAGAATGCTTGGGAAATCATATTGAAAAATGCAGAGGCACCCTGCATAAGAGCGTCACTTAAGCTTTGTCCTTTGGCTATCGCATCAACCATTGCATCACCAATATTTTTTGCGAAAGTAGAAGATGCATCTATAATCTTATCACTAAATGCTTCAGCTCTATCTAATCTAAGAAAATCTTCTGCTGTTGTAGCTTGCTGCCTAGCATCAAAATTATTTAATCTATTCTGTGCTTTTAATCTAGCTGCTGGATCAGCTATTCTACTGACATCAAATTGTCTGATCTGACGTTCCTGATTTAATAAAGCTTCTCGCAGTTGTGTGGGGTTTTGAGCAGAAAGCTCTTGACGTAACAGGTCAAACCTAATTTGTTTTTTTATTCTTTCAATAGGATCAGTTGTGGTTAGCAAATCAAACTGTTGTTGATTTAATCCTCTTGCTTTTTCTATTTGTCTATCTTCAAATAATTCTGAAAGAGTAGCTATTTTTACTACACCAGCAAACTCTAGTAGTGCCTTTGCCACGTCTTTTCTTGCTTCTTCTTCCTCTTTAAAAACTATTTCGTTACCCTCTATTTCTTTTGATAAAGCTTTCAGTGACTCACTAGTTTTCTTTACATCGACACCTGTTCCTGCCCCAAGCGATGTTAAGTTACTACTAAGAACATTAAGAAATGTAATCATCGACTCTGGCGTTTCAAATCTATTCACTCTCTCCGCAATTGTCGGTCTCGTGACGGGACTTTCCTTTTTTATTACTTCTTGAAGTTTCAGATCAGTGAGTCTTTGTGCTACTACTTCTCGCAGATTTTGTGTAAAATCCCTTGCTCTAGCACCTGATCTTAACTGAAGTAGATCTAATTCATCTTGGGCTGCTAATCTTGCATTTGCTTCTTTCGCTCTAATAGTTGGTCTTTCTTCCAATGATCTTTTCCTTCGCGCTAGTTCTATCCCAGCAACACGGCGATTTGTTCTGATCCTATCAGATGCGTTGATTTGATCTTGGATGCTATTAGCTCTGATATTTCTAATATCAATCTCAACTTGCTGTTGTCTAAATTGTTCTGTGATTTTTTGCTCTAAAATTAATTTTTCTTTAGATTTTTCAATACTTTTAGTTTCTTCATCAAGTAAATTAAGTTTCTTTTTAATTTGATTAGCAAATTTAGAATCTTGAATTTTAAGAATTTCTTCAGATTTACGTAAAATTTGTAATCTTTCGTCCTCAGATACTACCCCGTCTTTATTAGCTGATGCTATAAGGGTTTTCAACTCAAGTTCATTTTGATTTGCTACTGTCAAATCTTGACCCATACTAACTATATCAAGACTTGTATCAAGAATCTTATTTCTGATTTTAAGTTGAGCTTCCGCTTCTGCTTTAGCTTCTCTTAATGGTTGTAAAGAAGCTTTATTTAATCTGTCTTCCAACTCAGCCGTTTTAAGAGCTGTTTCTGCTTTATCTAAAATATCTGTATTAAGCTTTTGCTTTGCCACTAAACTTCTTAAATTTTCTTTGAAGATTTCATTTTGAATTCTTAATCCTTCATTTTCTTTTTCTATTTGTTCTCCAAGAATGGATTCTACTAAACCTCCAGCTATCGTTCCTTCAGCTAGATTTGCATCCATTCCTCGTGCTGCGAATTTCTTACCAAGATTAGTTATAACTTCTTTTTTGAATTTTTTATCCACCTCATTAAGTGGGAATCCAAATTTTTCTGCTATATCATCTTGTTTACGGACTTTGATTATATCATCTCTTTCTTTTGCAGTAAGAGTGCTTATAACTTGCTTTTGGATTTTATCACCATCAACTTTTGTAAACCTTTTTAATGTATCTAATAAAGATGCAATATCCTCTTCATTAAATTTACCCTTTCTACCTCTTCCTCCTTTTGCTGCTTCAGCTAGCACTCTTTTTACCGATGCCTGTGATGCGGAGCTTGTTAATGCCTGAGCAGCAACTTTTTCTATTTCGTTGAATGTTTTCTTATCTTTAAATCCTTCGATACCAACTTCTCTTAATCGACTTACTGAATCTTTTGCTATTTTTTCAGCATCCTCTTTTCTTTTTTCCTTAAACTCTTCTGGTATTTGAAGTTCTGATAGTTCTTTAGTTGCATTTTTTGTGGCCTCTGCTAAGGACTTTTCAGCTAATTCTAAATTTCTGTTTGCTCCACTGAGGATATTAACAGTCGCAATAAAACCAGTTATTGCTCCAGCAGCTAAACCAACTGGACCAGCAAATCGTATTAAAGCTGACCCAGCCTTCAACAATCCCCCAGCAAGAGGTCGAGCAGCTGTCCCTGCCCTTGTAAAACCTGGACCAGTCAATGAAGAAGCTGGGACTTTTACTCCTGGGGTTCCCGCCATCATTGCTGCCCCTTTTGCCATTCCTTTTTTTCCGAATCCAGCCAAAGGATTTATTGTGTTGATGAAAAAATTAGACATTTTACCCAAACCTTTAGATCCAATCAGTGTCGCAACTGTCAAAGCCATCATCGCTTTACTCGCTATGTTCGTGACTTTGGCTAATTTATCTTGTTCACCAGTAACCTCTCCGATAACTGGTGTGAGCATCATAAACGCAGTCTGAGCTAACAATAATTTTGTAGTAAAATCTCCACCCCCACCATCGGGAGATGGTGCTTTTCTAAAATTAGGAATAGCCCCCGTAGGTTCATCTCGCGTGTTTGTTACAGCAAGGCCCATTGGATTAGCTGAATTCCTTAATCTGCCATCTTGATTAATTCTTATCTGATTTATGGGCAACCCAGCCGCAGATTCTCTAGCCACAGCCTGATCGAGCGGCGATGCAAAATTAGGGATATATCCAGATGCACCCCTTCTAGGGATTCTTCCCATCGCTAATCTATGTTGACCTATAGATGCAGGGCTTACACTACCGTATATAGATTGAATACTTTGATAGGCTTTTGGACTGACACCAAATCTTCTTTTAGCTTCATCTTTTGTTAATTTTGCTCCAAATCTTCTATCATCTTTGAACTTAGCAGCCGCCTCTCCCATTCCTAATACATCATAGAATTTTATAGCTACACCTTTTAATAACTCAGCATTATCATTAGCTTTTACTTCTGCACCTCTCCTACCTTTTCCTCTGGCTCCAAATTTTGTAAATAATCTTGCTGAATATGGTAAATCTATTCTTGATGTTGGAGTTCTAGTTGCAAAATCTAGGAACTGCTTACTTCCTAATATGGCTGCTAATGATACTTCAAAGACACTACCAGATATACCCTCAAAGGAACCTGGGTTAAAAAGAGTGGATATTTGATTTTTTGTTAGATTAGGTAGATCTTGTCTACCACTTAATCTTCTAGCAAAATCTTCTGCTGTTTTAGTCGAAGTCTTTGATAGTGCATTTTTTATTACAGATATATCTTGAGGTTCTTTATTACCACCCTTCGCTCTTAATTTATAAACAGGAACATTAACATTAGATATCATGTCTGCCCCCGCCGCTTCTGCCGCACTTAAACTTGAGTAAGCTTGAGTTACACCTTTTACTAAACCAACTGAGAAAATTTTGTTGTAATCTTCGCCTCTGTTTCCAACAAAGGTTACAAAATCCTCACTCATGTTTAGATTTTTCTTTATTCTACTAGGAATTTTTCTTTGCCTAGCAAAATTAGGAATAAAACCTCCAGCAGCACCAATACTCTTAGCTCCAGATGGCATACCCATTGAAGAAATCATATCTTGATTAAATATGGCAGAGCCTCCAGTTCCAGCAAAATTAGGAACCATAACCTCACTAGTATTGGCAACCATCGTCCCTCGTTCTCCTGCACCAAAATTAAAATTAGGTATGGCTACAGGTCTAGCAGATTTCGGGGCACCACCGACACCTTTAGCTATATCAGCACTCTCAGCAGCAAAATTAGGAGCATAACCCATGACTGCATTGTAGTTGGGAATAAATCCACCAGCTCCTCTACCAAAAGCACCTCTACCTCTACCTCCTCTTGTCCCAGCCATAACTCCAGGTGCTACACGGGCTGCTATGGTTTGCATTTTTTGCATAACAGCGAGTTGCTCATTAAGTGCGGTCGTGAAGAATTTTGTTTGTTGCGCTTTCTTGGCTTCAGCACTTATTTGAGATCTCTCGATTTTTAGTATCGCATCTTGTATTCCTTTGTTAGATAAAAGACTAGAAGCTATTTGTCCTTGTAATATTTTCTGTTCTTGTGCCGCCTTATTTATTCCAAAGAAGGTTTTTAGTGAACCAACGCCAAATTTTGCTAGGTCAGCAGTTAGTTTTAGAATAATCGCCCCAAATATGGCTAACCCAGGACCAGATATGACATTACCGATACCTTTAATAAGACCTTTCGCAAACTTGCTGCCTACAGAATCTCCTTCTAATACTTGAGTTATTTTTTGTGACAAATTACCAAAGAAATCAATTATACTCCTTAAATTTTCGGTGACACCAATTTTCCCTAGTTCATTAGCTAATTCTTGAAAACTAACTGTTGTTCTGTTAATAGCCGCTGATAGTGTTTTATTTAAAGCTTCATTCCGCTCAAAAGCTGCCGTTGATGCATTTTGAGAAATCTCTGTAAGTTTAATTGCTATAGATTGCTCTGAGTTAAAATCTTTTAAAATAGAAACAAATGGGGCAACTTGGAATTTACCCACTAAATCTTCTGCTATTTGCAGTTGTTTAGCTTCTGGCAAATCTGATATAGTTTTTGCTAAGTTTTGTATTAACTTTGTTCCACTTAAAATAGCTCCACTGGCATCAGTTACTTGGACGCCTAAGTTCTGCATCGTTTTTAATTTGTCGATGCTTTGGAGTCTTGTAAAAATTGTTTTAAATGAGTTACCTATAACTGCACCACCACGCGCAGTTTTTTGCTGAACGGCACTGACAATACCTGTCAGTTCATCAAATGTAACACCTGCTTGGTTAGCAACCGCTCCAGCCCTTTTAAAAGCCTCTGCTAGATCTCTTTCAGATACAGCTGCGCTTTTAGCAGCTTCGGAAAATTTGTTTACAACCTGTGTGCTGGTTATACCTCGATCAATGAATCCATTGATAGCTGCTGTTAATCCACCTACTGCGTTAGCAGCATCTTGACCAGACAAACGCGCTAGTATAAGCGCATCATTAAGTCTACTTACAACTTCTTCACCTTTTAGACCTTGACGGCTTAATTCTAATGCAGCTGTCGCAACGGCTGAGAAAGATTGTTCAGTATTTCTTGCTACATCAAAAATGCTTTTAGAGAAACCCGCTAGCTGAGTGTTAGTTTTGCCCAAAATAGCTCCAATAGCAGTCAATTGTTTCTCCACTTCAATAGTGGTAGTGACAAGATCTTTAAATGCTTGAGTTACTGTATTTAAGACACCTACAGAAGCGCCGAAAGCTAACACCCTTGCGTTAGCAGCTTCCATAGACTTAGTAAACTGGTCTGCTTTACCAGTAATTCTACCAAGAGGTTGAGATAAACCCTCGATACTTTTTGCGTTAGTGCCTAGATTTAATTTTAAATTACGACCAGCTCTTTTAGCTTGCTGCTCGATACTTTTCTCTAGACCTACTACTTCTGCTGGTAATCTTAATGGCATGTCCCTAAACCTTTGTATTATTTACACAAAGATTTACACATCATGCCCAGCTAATCGCATCATTTGTTTCATATCTAATTTTCCACCATGTTTTTCTATTTGGTCAGATAATGAAACTCCTCCCGATACCCCATCTAAATCTTTGACATCCTCGTTTGTCGCTCCAAACAAAACAGATCCATCAGCATCATCTCTTACTAGATTTTTACTACCTCCTTTATTTCTCTGGGCTTCAGAAAATGCCATTAATTTTTCAGGATCTTCCTTTATGCTATCTGGTATGTCCTCTACATGTTGGAAAATATTATAGAAAATTTTGCCATATAATAGCACCCTCATTTGATAAATTGTAAGGTGAGTTACTGGTTTATGATAAAAAGCATTAGGATCATCGCAAAAAGACAAATACATATTAAAAAATGGTCTAAGAACAGCTTCTTGTATTCTTAAATCATTTATCTTTTCAGATATCTTTAATTGTATATCTCCTAAGTTTAATACTTCCCACGTTTCTAATTCACTAAACTCTTCTTCATTAAAAAAATGTTCAGTCAATTCTTCATCTTTAAACAATAAAAATCGTAAAATCTCATCAGAACTTCTCTGAGTAGCATAATCTTCAGCGGTTTTGCCGATGATTTCTTTCCTGTTTCTTTTATATTTGTCTAAAGTTTTTAACTTCGTATCTATATCGAGTTGCAACTTTTCTCTTTGTGATCTTAAAGGTACAGATTTTATCGTCTTTTTAAGATTATCTGTTTCAAATTTTAAAGTAGATATCTTGGCATCATCTTCATCAGACCACATCCCATCTTCTTTGATGGTCTTTATTCTTTCCTCGTTTGTTTCTAAACCTTTAGCTATTGCTAATTTTTTGTATTTTTCGTAATATTTTTGTAAATATCTTTGATCTTTAATATTTACATGTTTGATAAATATAGGTTTTTCTTTAAAAGAAAACTCTGAATATCCATCGAAAGCTTCTCCAATCAAAGAGATATAAAATTCATCATTATACTTCACCTTCCTCCATATCCTCTATGAGTTTATTAAACTCTTCTGGCTCAGAAGCTTGATTGAAAAACCAAAAAGCTAAGACTGTAGTTACTTTTTGCACAATCTGACCATACAAATCAGACTGCTCTTCTTCTTTCAGATAGTAATCATCAATTTTATCTTCGAAAGTTTCTCCTTTGAAATACTCTTCAGGTTGTTCATCTTTCTCGCCTTGGATATGAGTTAACATTAACGTATACCAAAGTAATAAACGATTCTGAGCTTTAATATCGGCTGTATGATCAAAAAGTGAATGCATGGCTGTTTCAGCATCAACTAGGCTTCTTTTCTTCTCAGCGATTATATTTTTGAGTTCTTCTATACGATCTTTTTGCTCTTTAGTTTTTTTACTAACACTTTCGAGTCTGATGTATTCATTCTGAGTATCAAAAATTTCTTTATATAACTTACCATAGTCTTTAGCATCTTCTTCTGCCCACACTCCACCAGTGTCGCTATACTTTTTGTAAAGCATAGCTTTAGTTAAAATACCCTTTTTAACACAACGACTCATTTCAACTGAATATTCTAACTCAGCTTCCTCCAGTTGACGGCGTGAAGGTCTTTTAATTCTCACTTGGATAGGAACTTTTTCTTTTACTGTTTTAGTAACAGTGGTTTCCTCACCAGTTTTTTTATTTTTTCTGGTGTGAGTTTTTTTAACTTCTTTTTCCTCTTCTAGAGAAAAACCATATAATTCTTTGAATTCCATAACCTTAATCCTTAGTAAAAATGAAACTTACTGTATAATTATCTGTCTCTTCGACTAAATTTCTAATAGATTCATTGCCTAAATCTAAAATTCTTTTTCTGATCCAATTGACCTTATCTGGAGTAAAATGATCTGCTGTTCTTAGTATGCTGTGATACTTCTCTGGAATGTTTTCATATAGTTTATCATAATGAAAATCATGGTCCATTTTCATATCTTCTAACATTTTTAACATACCCTTAAAAAGATTAGATATTTCTTTTTCCGAGCTTCTGTTGAACTTTTTTTTAGCGTCCATGCCTTAATCCTATCTTATTATATAATTTAAAGTGTAAAAATCAATATGGCGGGATTTTTATCACAGGACCAAATAAATAAAATAAGGACTTTAAATAGCACTTTGCATGATACTTTTGCTAAAACAATTACTGTCTACAAAAGTGCAAAAACTACCCTTATAGCATCAAATGATAACTGGAACGCTCTATACGGAAGGACTAACACGGGCGCAGATAGTTCAGTTGAATATAGTATAGCTTCTCAAGAATTTCAGGCTCGCATATATTATGATAACATGGATACGTCCTATCTAACTGATGATGGCCCAGCTGAACAAGCTGGCACTCAAAATAAAGTTGTCGTTGCTGACGGAACGGTTCGTATAGTTGTCGAAGAGGATGGATATAATTACATCAATGAAGCTCGCAGGGTTGAATTTGATGGCACAAAATTTATTATAGAAAGTGATGGAAAACCAAGAGGTTTGAATACAAATCAGTTTTATGAGTTTGTTTTAAGCCCTGTAGAATCTGCTTAAATGACTAAACTCGATCCAGATGTAATGGCCGCACTTAAAAAACAAGTGCCCAAAGTTGCTAAGAAAGATATTCGCGTCGAGGTAGAAAAGCGTTTTAAAAAAGTAAAAGAGCAAATGGTGGCAGAATTTTTAGGACACCCTATAACAAAAGAAATATTGGCTGGTCCAGATGCACCTAATACGAGCGGCACATTGAATGGTATAAGCAATTTATTCGCATTTATAGGTTTTGATAGGGGAGCACAACCAATACTTCCAATCATGGAACTTTTAAACAGGACACAAATAATTTTTAAAAAAGATCTAAAAGGGAGATTCATAGGATCAGAATTCGAAATAACATTACCAACTAGAGAACAAATATTCGCGGTTACACCTTTGCCATATGTTGGTGGACGCAGTTGGGCAGAAGGTATAGAAAGAGGTATATCGGGGCTGGGATTCCTACTAAGAAAAAAAGGAGGTAGGTCAGGCTCTGCTATACAAACCCGTGTAAAAGTAAGAAAGGGTAGGTTTCAAAATGTTCCTTATATTTCTTCCTTTTTAAATAAATACATTAAAAAATTTAAAGAATTAAAATGAAAGAACAATTCCAGCATACAGTAACAAACTCATTCATTTTATGGTTTGATAATTTTTTGTTAACAAAAGGAGAAGCTTTCAGCAATAAAACAGGAACTCTTTTTAATTATACCGATAACAGATTAGACTCTAGATTCACTCCATATGGTAGCGCTTATAAACAATGGGTCACAGATTCTTCAGTGTCAGGAGCTACGATACCCTCTGGCGTATTTATTGATGGCAACTTCTCAGGGCGAAATGATGGAGTTGTCCTAGACTTTGATAATGGTAGAGCTTTGATATCTGGAGATGTCACAACATCTACTATAACTGGCGAGTTTGCTGTTAAAGACTTTAATGTATATCTGACCAACGATACAGAAGATGATATAATTATCGAAAACAAATATGTTGTTAATTCTAGGATACCATCTGGCCCAGAAACAAATATAACTCCCTACGATGATGTTGTTCCTGCAATATTTATCTCTACAACTAGAGGTATAAATGATGCCTATGCATTAGGGGGCTTACAAAATAGCAAGGTAAATGTGAATGCTGTTGTCTTAGCAGAAGATACTTATCATCTAGATGGAGTTCTATCCATATTTATGGACTCTGTAGATGAATGCTTTACTTCATTATCTATGCAAGAATACCCAATAACTGAACTTGGGGACTTAAAAGATAATACTTATTCTTACACTGGCACAATCAATCCATTTGATGGAAATATTAAATTTTATATTGATAGAGTAACCACTTCTAAACTCACAGACAGAGAAAGAAATGTGTTAGCCAATGAATTATACGTTGGTTTTATCGATTTTGATGTGCAGATAGCTAGAGAGAGATTCAGCTAATTTTTCACATTTTAGCTATAAAACTGTAAACAAGAGAAAGAATCTTTTATCATGGCTAGAAACAGAGTAATTTACCAATCAGAGGCTTTATTTGTGAGTCGTAGCGCCAATTCAACGAGCAGTGGCAATCACACTCAACTTAATAGAGTTCAAAGTGCAAACTTCAGTTATACAATTAACAAGCAAGACATTAACCAATTTGGCGAACTAGCTAGAATTGACTCAATAGTTCTTGATCCACCTACTGTTAATACAGATTTTTCATATTATCTTACAGATGGTTTCAATGAGCAAGCTTTAGGATTTTATGTTAAAACTGGAGCTAGTGCTTCAGGACAGTTTGTTTCAGGACACATGGTTGGCAGCTCTGGTAAGAACATTTTTGTTCTTACTGGGCCAGAAGGTAAAGATGTAAATGGCAGGGCTACAACTGGGACCGCAGCGACTAATGACAAATGTATAGGTATCGGTAATTGCTACCTCAGTGATTACAGTGTTGATCTATCTGTAGGAGCGATTCCAACAGTTTCTGTTACTATGGAAGGCGCTAATATTAATGGAGTAATAGTCACAACTGGCGCAGATGGTTTCGGAAGCATTGCTACACCAGCTATAGATCAAGAGGCAGGAACAAAGCTAAGTGATAGCGTTGCTTTAGAAAATCCAGCTTCAACTGGACGGTCAGGTATGCCAAGCGCTTTACGCCCAGGTGATATTACTGTTAGTTTGACAAGTCTTGATAGTCAGTCGCTCGTCGATTTAGATGGTGCTGGTAACGCACACGTTCAAAGCGTTGCACTTAGCGTTCCTCTCTCTAGAACTCCATTACAAAGACTTGGTAGCAACTTCCCATTTGCAAGAGAGGTTGACTTTCCAGTGGAAGTTAGTTTATCTATAAGTGCAGTTGTGAATGAAACTACCGCTTATAATTTAGCTGATCAACTCCAACAAGGTGAACAAGAAGTTAATATTACAATCGTCGATCCTGATGATAGCCCTAACAATGCTGTTATTTACACTGTTAAAGGATGTAAAGTAGATAGCGAAAGCTTCGCCTCTGCTATTGGATCTAATCAAACTGTTGATATTACTCTGACAGCACAGATTGGTGGAATTGATGATACTAATGCTGGCTTATTCATGAGTGGTTCAAATACAGTTGACAGAACTGGATTCAATCAAGGTTTTGATGATGGCGCTAGATAAAAGTAAAATTTAACAAAAATGCCGTCCATGTAAAAGTGGACGGCATTTTTTTTGCAAAGTTTTTACTAAACTTACCTATAAGTTACGTTATATACGCCAGCAGAACCACTTGCATCTATGCCTCCTAGTTGTCTAGGCTGTGCTTGATATATATTATACTGAGCAGCTAACTGTGTAACTCTATCCATACAATCACTAGCAAGACCTCTATAGACCTTTGATACTTCGTTGCGATTAACGAACGTGACAGCGCTCTCACCGTCCCGTAGTGATAAAATGTTGTCTCCACTCACGGAAGAGTCTGCAATGCCTCTG
>TARA_R100000697_G_scaffold47444_4_pt1 | contig 11438 bp, 12 predicted proteins | sample TARA_R100000697 | Tara Oceans TARA_R100000697 (sample SAMEA2622788) | marine metagenome | biome: marine biome (ENVO:00000447); feature: surface water layer (ENVO:00002042); material: "saline water (ENVO:00002010), including plankton (ENVO:xxxxxxxx)" | depth 5 m
TTGTTCCATGCGGTTCCATCATAAGTGTAGATAATATCACCCACACTCATGGAGACACCCGTAGCCGGATTCTCAGGGAACCTAAACACCATTACCTAACCTTTACTTTTTTTCCCCGACGTTTGTTCACTCTTCGCAATTCATCTTTTTTTCTCAGGGCTTCTGCTTTTTGCATTTTTTCTTGTGCAGCATTTTGTTGCTGTTTTTGTTGTTGCTCTGCGACCGCTTTTTCGATCATTTCTTTTCTTGCAATATACGCTCTAAAATTGTTTACAATTCTTTCTCTATGCTCCTCTGGGAAAAGACCATCTGCCATGAGTTGTTGCGATGCTTGTAAACCAAGATCAAAGTCCCCCATTTCATGCGCTGTTGATGCAAGTTCATCCAACATCATCCAATCGGTCATATCTTTTTGTAAGAAAAGAATATCGTCCGCTGGGAATTTGATATTAATACCCGACCGTGCAAAAAGATAACCTAATTTTGGATTTCCGTTTTGTCTGTGAATTCGAGCGAGTTGATACAAAGGCTCTACTCGTTGCGGTCGCATGTTGTATGCTTGCAAGAAATGATCCTGTGCTTCCGCCCATGATGATTCTGATTGTTTCAGTGGTTCCATGCACTTACAAATACCCATTCGATAAACGCAATACCACTGTTCCTCTTCCCAACCACCGGCTTCGGCTCGAACTTGATAGGCATCATACGCTTTATCATACACAGCACCATCAAAGTAAGACTGCGCAAGATAGAACATGTACCTTAAGTTTGTTGGTTCATAGTTAGGGTCTTCTGGATTGTAGAGACAACTGTGTAATGTCTCTGCATCTTTCAAGTATTTTGCGTTTTGGTCATCACCAAATTCTTGGGTGCGATTACCCATAGTTCTTGCATCGATATGGTAGTCTCCATCGAGTCTTGTGATATTAAGACTACCCTTTTTTTCTCTCTCTTCTGCGGCATCTGCATATTCGTGAATCACACCAACATAGCCCCACCCGATACCATTTTTGAAAATTTGATTTCTCCACCAATTGAAATCACCTCTGTGAATATTCAAAGCGTAGCCATCATGCTGTCCAAAATCAGGTGGATACTTAAAATTACCTGCCACAAAGTCATCAGCATCGATAACCCAAGAGTAGTCTGCACCACCCTTGTCGGCATTGCGGAGAGATTTGGTTCTTGACTTACCAAACCCCTCCCACGGTTCATCGTACACCTCACCGGGAATACCAACACTTTCAAAGTAATCTTTAATAATTTGTTTTGTGTTGTCACTTGATCCCGTGTCGGTGATGTCATAACGATCAATGTACGGTGAAATTGATTTCAAACACTCTTGGATGATATGCTCTTCATCCTTCACGATCATACACAATGTAACTGTAGGTTTGCTCATGCTTTCACCTTTTGGGAATCAATCCAATTATAAGTCTCACGAACTCCATCAATAAGTTTTGTCGATGGTCGCCATCCGATCATTTTTTCAATGAATGTGTTGTCGGAGTTTCTTCCTCGAACACCTTGGGGACCGGGGATATGATTTTTTACAACCTTTTTGTCTGCTACCTCTGCTGCGATATCAACAAGTTGATTGATTGAAACCATTTCATCTGAACCAATATTCACAGGCTCAATACAATCACTTCTCATAAGTGTAAGCACGCCGTTCAAGCATTCATCGACATACAAGAATGATCGAGTTTGAAGACCATCGCCCCAAACTTCCACTTCTCCACCATCCTCAGCCTCAGAGACTTTTCTGCAAATTGCAGCGGGGGCTTTTTCTTTACCATTATTCCATGAGCCTTGAGGACCAAAGATGTTATGAAAGCGTGCGATACGAACTTCAAGACCATAGTTTCTGTGGAATGCAAGGAAAACTCTTTCACTAAAAAGTTTTTCCCAACCATACTCACTATCAGGATTCGCCGGATACGCTGAGTCCTCAGCACAGTTTGGATTGTCGGGGTCGAGTTGATTGTGTTCGGGATACATGCAGGCAGACGATGAATAGAAAACTCTTGGCATGTTTTCAAACTCTGTTGCTACCTTTGCCACGTTAAGATTAATCATCGCGGAGTTGTGCATGACGTTTGCATCATTTTCTCCGGTGAAGATATATCCTGCACCGCCCATGTCAGCAGCAAGTTGATACACCTCATCAAAGCCACCATCCAATGCCTCTCGGACATTTTGCTCTGATCTGAGATCGAGGACTAAGAATTCATCGGCATCAGTTTCTTTATACTCATGCTCTTTGATATCCACACCACGAACGAAGTAACCTTCGTTTTTCAAACGAGTCACTAAGTGACCACCAATAAATCCACCTGCCCCACAAACTAATGCCTTTTTCATATTAACTCCTTAGTCAAAATATTTTTGGTACTCAGTAATAAAGTTTTGAACCTCATCACTAAGTTGGTGTATGCCGAGAATATAATCTTGCGTGTGTCTATAACCATCAAGTTCATTTTCAAGATTTCTAATTAAGTCTTGCTCATTTCTCTCTTGATACACCGTAGGCTTATCGAAAACAATCTGAGAACTGTCCATGAATTTTTGGAGATAATATGATCCCCAAATATCATCCATTCTTCCCAAGAATGGAAACACCATATAGTATTTCAGGACATCTCTATGTATGAAGGTATTTTGGCTATTGAAGACCGTGTAGTTGTAAGTGCTGTATGGTTCAATTTGATCAAACTTAACGCAGGGTCTTCTTGTCAATCTTGTCGTTGCATCAATATCAGGATCACCATCCCACAGGTTTGCTTGAACCATAACTTCTGTTGATCGTTTACCAAGATAAGTCACATCATTTTTTGTTGGTATACACTCAATGGGATATCCTCTATGCCAAAGGTTAGAATTATTAGTCACGGACAGTGGATCAAAAACCAAGTTCTTTGTTTCATAAAAATCTCTTTCAACCTTTTTACCAACGTGTAAATCTTTACCCCAATTTTCATATGGAATGTTGTCATCGTCAACAGTGGCTACGATATCAGCACCGTTTTGATATGCGTATACAAAGCCGATATTTCTTCTCTGAATTTTTTTCCAGCCAATCGCATCTGATAACTCTTTGTAATCTCTTTCTTGTTGTTCTGGGTGAAGATACACACAATCAAGTTGCTCATACAAATGATGTGGAGTTTTGGTATCTCCAACAACAACGAGCGTCCAATCCTCCATTTTTGCAAATAATTTAGTCGCTCTTGTTGGGGGTTGGATTGTTGTCGTTACGATATATTTTTTCATGGTCTGTCCTTTTCTGGATTTAGAATCGCTTTGATTACACCATCACTATAATCACATGCAGTATCAAACGCTTCCTGACATTCAGAAAGAGAATACTCATGCGTAACTAAAAAGTCAAGTTCAGATGAGTCATTTTCAAATAATTTTAGAGAATCGTGAAGAGTGCGGTCTGATCTTCTGATGTTGATGAGATCAACCTCTCTTGTTCTTAAAATATGAGGATTCATCTCCAAAGAGTCTGTCTCAGGAATGCCAATGATTACAAGTTTTGATCCGACATCACAAGTTTTTACACAGAGATCAAGACTCAAGTTAGTGCCGCAAACATCAAAAACGACTGAGCATTTTGGCGGTAGGATATGAGATGATGGATCATACACAGCACTCGCACCCAACTTTAGTGCGGCATCTCTTCTATGTTGCAGTGGATCGACGCAGTAGATATCAGTCACTCCAATTTTCTTAAGACACAATAAAAGACACAAGCCCACTGGTCCGCACCCAAAGATTGTAACTGAATCTTGATATGACACCTGTGAACGGTTGATCGCATGAAAACCAACTGCAACTGGTTCGAGAAGACTTGCTGCGCCGTATGACATATTATCTGGAATTGAAACACACTGACTGTCATGCACAACAACTTCATCTGACATGCAGCCGGATGCGTTCGCCCCCATGAATGTGCCACTCGCTAAATTGTGCCTACCACTGAGTGACCATTTATCAGATAAGTTCGGGTTGCTTGGTTCAATCGCAACACGATCACCAACCTTGAAATGCTTTGATTGGGAATCAACTACCACACCTGCTGGCTCATGTCCCATTTGCATCGGAAGTGGTTGTTTGTGTGATCCAAGACCACCATGACGGAAATAATGTAGATCAGAACCGCAAATACCGGCTGCTTTGATGGCAACTCTGACCTCATTTTCGTTGATGTCTTTCTTTTCCTCTTCAACCAAAGTCACTGTTTTAATATCAGTCAAAAGAACTCTACGATTCATTTTACACTCCATTCATAATTGAACAAATATACTCTACCTCTTCTGTGGTGAGTTCTGGATATAATGGTGGACACACATGATTTTTTGCAACCCAATCTGTGTTCGGCAGACCGCTTTGTAAAAATACGTTTTGGTGGTGAACGGGATTTGAGTAAACTTCTCCTGTAGGCGTGATGTTATTTTTTCGCATAGCATCTCTGACCGCCTCAGCATTTTCTGTCAGTGCGATACACTTATAATAACAACACTGTCCCCCATCCTGTGTCACGACCTTAAAATTACTATTAAGATTACTTTTGTAAATTTCTAAAAGACTGTTTCTCTTTTGAACGCGATCTAAAACCCTATCACACTCAAGAGATCCAAGTAAACCTGTTAGATCATTAATTTTACTATTCATCCCCTGTGATATGATACAGCGTGAGGCATCGTTAATATCACGCCCAAAATTCTTTAATGACCTAACGACATTTGCCAATGAATCATTGTTAGTTGTTACCATCCCACCCTCTCCAGTGGTCATAACTTTTGTTGGAAAGAAACTAAAACAACCAATATCACCAATCGTTCCAGCATAACCAATGTCACTATACGAGCCATGTGCGTGAGCAGCATCCTCAATTAATGGTAAATTATGAGTGTCGCAGATTTTTTTGATTTCTGATAATCTGCTTGAAAGAATGCCACCAACGTGAACGACAATCACGGCTTTTGTTTTTTCTGTGATTAGTCGCCTTACTTCTCTGGGGTCTAAAGACAAATCATCGGTGCAGCAGTCTGCAAGAACGGGATCACATCCACAATTTTTCACCGCCACCGCAGTTGCAAAAAAAGTATTGCTTGGCATGATAATCTCACCATGACTAATGTTTAGTGATCGTATGGCAAGTTCGATTGCATCGGTTCCAGAAGTGCAAGCAACACTGTTGTCGGATTTTGTCAACTCTGAAAACTTTTGTTCAAATTCTCTAACGTACTTACCCTCACCGACAAAACCCGTCGAGAGTATATCGTAAACACCGTCTTGGTATTTTTTGATAAATTCGTCTTCATAATTTAGTTTGAAAATAGGTATCTTCAAGGTATGTCTCACTATGATTCATATTAATTTTGTATACACCCTGTGAAACACTCACAAGTGACTCATCGTTATTTAGTAGGGCATTTTGTAGTCCGCTGACAATCACATAGCCATCGGACGTAAATACTTTACTTACTCCGTTTACAGGTCTGGTGAAACTCCCCACAGCCCCGGTTTCATCTTTCCCATAGTCTATTAATTTTAGTTCAACATTTGCACCATTTTTAAGTCTTGATCTTAGCGTTGGGTAATCACCAAACTTTAGACTACGATACATTTTAACTATGAAGTCCGTTTTCCATCGCCATGACACAAATCTATCGTTTGGCATTTCACATCTGTGATAAATGTCTGTGTCAGAAATCGGATCAACGTGCTTGAATGTGTTTTTTTCAATTGAATCAAAAATTGAATCATATCCTAAAATCGCTTTTTGTTGAACCTTTTTGTAAAGACTTTCGCTTGTCTCATCATTTTCAACCTCAACAGTTTCTTGTTTAAGAACACACCCCTCATCTATGCCCTCTGAAATCTCATAAGTTGTATATCCACCAGATTTGTCTGAAAGGATATCCCACATGCTTGGGTTACATCCTCGATTTCTTGGTATAATACCAAAATGAGTATTAATCACAGATTTTACACTTCTCAGATATTCACTTTTGATAATACCATCATAGCCACCGATTATGGCATGGCTCACTCCCATGTCTTTGTTGAGTTCTACGAATTTACTTGAGTTCACATCGACATTTTCAAAAAGTTGTAAATTAGAATACTCACAAATTTTCCTAAATTCATCGAGAGACTTGGTGGCGTGATCTTTGTTGACTTTTTTTGTGGTCACATATGAAATTTTCAAGCCACGCGAAATAAACCTTTGCAGTAACTCTTCGCCGAAATCACTATGACCAAGAAAGGCAATCATACCGCTTCCTCTGAAAAATCATAACCCTCGAAACCCCAAGATTCAAGATTACTTGTTTCTTTAAAATCTTGGACGTATTCTTTCTGACTGTTTCTTTTTCGTGTGGCATCCTCATGCACATAAGTTGGCGAGTTGTGATTTAGATGGAAAATTTTCATATCAATTTTTTCAATGCCATGTCCGCACAACGCACTCTTTTTCATAAGATTTGTATCAAAGTATCCTCTTTCGGTTGGTTCACCCACTGAATTTTTCTCCTCGAACGCTCGGATGTTTTCCCAAACATCTTTGTGTGCAAGTTGAAAATCACCGCAACAAACAACCACAGACCACAAATCATTTTCATCCCAAATCGGATTCCCCTCTGAATCTAACACCGCAGGCTTGGCAGGGAACCTCTCGGTGTTTTGATACAGGACATCTTTCAAAATTTCTTGTGGAATTTGTTTGTAGATTTCTATTGGGACATCTCTTCTTGCGGCAGTATACATTGTTTTGTCATCAAAGGATTCATCCGATGGTCTTTCACAAATCACATCCATGTTGGTGCTTACGATGTAATCATGCGATGCTCGTCGCACACCGATGTTCCTTGCCCAAGCCTCATTGAAACCAGACATTTGAATACCCATCTGTTGAAAGTCACTCTCCTTTACAACAATGTGTTTGAATTTTCCCGCTGTTTTTTCAGGATTCACCTTATCTCTAATTTTTTCAAAGTATGACTCTCCATCACTGTTAAAATCAACATAGATCAATTCATCAAACTCTTCCAACATTGAGAGAAGTGACGGCACGGCTCTTGAATCAAGATCACCCGAATAATCATCATTTCTACCAACAACCACGGCTGTAATCTTCTTACTCATATCGAGCGTATCCCTTCTCTTCAAAAATTTTGCTTCCTAACTTTGAATTTAGTTTTGTTTTCAAATCACAGCGTAAGTCGTTTTGTCTATAGATTGATCTTGAAATTTCAACAAACTCCTCATCAAAACATTTATTTCTTTCTTTATCACGGATCGAGTCCTCTAAATCCCAGAGTGTTTCATTAACCTTGGTAAGTTCAGCGTAAAGATTGCGTGTCACATCTGAGCCAAGAAACTCATTTTTACGGACGAGACTCGTAAGCATTAGCATTTCTTTAGTAATATTTGCCAACTTACTTGAATCCATAATCCTCCTTGATTTGATCTCAAGAATGCTTAATTTATCAAGTAACTCACCAATCGATACAGGCACTTCAATCATCATAAACTCCTAATTAATGTATTCCCAGACATCTCTATCTGAACTTTTTGACATAAGTAACCAATCGTGATCTGGATTGTCTCTTAGTAGTCTTCTTCCATACTGCACTTTTCGCACGCCCTCAAGACCAACAGACTCCATGATGTAAACAATCGCTGTATTCACAGTGTGAAACTCTTTTGCATTTTTAATAATATCGATCCAGTCAAAGAGACGAGTTCCCTCGATGTATTCCATCTCTAAGCACTGAACATCGGGAGGTAAATCAAAGAGTTCCATCTCTCTTTTTTTAGAGTCTGGTGGTGTCCCATACTGTCTATTGATGACGATGTAATCCTTATCAAAGTTTATGTCGTGGTTTTTCTCAAGATGCTCCTTAAGATCATTTTCTCTTTTTTCATTTCTGATAATTTTTAAATTATCTCGGTAGTCGATGTCTTCGTGATTCCAGCCCCATCTAATATACTTTGCTTTTACTGGTTCTGGGAAGTATTGAATACCTTGTGGTGTCTCGATGTAGTCAGAAAATCTTAGAGTGTAAACCTCTGTACCATCCGATAAGGTATGTGGATTCATCACATGATCATTGTAGTCATCAGGGACACGCTCATCATCAGACTTTACTAAATGATAATTGTCTTTCTGAATGTATTCATGCAAGTAAGAATAAACATCTGCCACAGGGTGAAAAACTTCGTAACCCCGATTCAACAAATCATCCACCATTGGCTGAATCAAAAGAATATCGCCTAACCCTGCCGGTTGATTGATCAGTGCTTTTTTCATTTTGAGATGACCTCAAACTTTGGACAGGGGACAATGAATTTTCCACCTTGTTCAAGATACAAGTTTTCTCTGTCTTTGAACTCCTTGATAAAGTGCCAAGGTAAAATCAAAAGATAGTCTGGGTTTGCCTCACGCATTTCTGCCTCAGAGAAAATGGGAATGTTAGTGCCAACAGTTTTCATTCCATACTTTTGTGGGTTTCTTTCGGCGATGCCATCAATGAGTGTGTGATCAAGACCAAACCACTGCAATAAAGTGTTGCCTTTTGTGCTTGCACCATATCCCCAGATTGTTGCACCCTCAGCCTTTGCTTTTTTGATGAATTCCACAGTCTGATCTCGAAGATCACAAATGTCTTTGTAGAATTTTTCATAAATCTCTGGCTGATCAAGTTTCAGACTTTTTTCGTGGCTAAGAATACTATCGATTCTAAAGTTTGCCACATCACGATATGGTGCTGTTCTGAACAAGTTGGTGGTTGCCACGTTCTTCCGAACATAGATCCTAAAACTGCCTCCGTTGACATCATTCAAAATACAATCAACCACGTTGAAACCCTCAGCCTCAAGAATGGTTTTGATTGAGGAAAGTGAATAATAGCAAACATGCTCATGGCAAATATTATCAAAGGCAAGTTGTTGAAGCATGAGTGGTGTATAACTCATTTGCAAAACAAACAATCCTTCGTCATCCATCACATCATAAACATCGCTTAAGAACTGACGAGGGTTGTCGAGATCGTAGAACATGGCGATACATGTAATCAACTTTGCTTTTTTACCGCTCCACTTACCATCCCACTTTTCATTGTGCGGTGAGTTGTTGTAACAGTCTTTTGTAAAGTAGTCTTGGATAATCCAGTCCGCGTGTTGCTTGGCTTCGTTCAAAAAAGTATCATCACAAGGGTCAACACCGATTCTAAAAAATCCAGACTCCCCGGTGTATGGCTGAACATTCTTCAAAAGTGTTCCATCATTACACGCGATATCGAGGAAGATGTCCCCGCCCTTAGTGGGAACAGCGTCAATAACAGAGGCAACAACATCCTTCAACTCTCTTGTCATGGAGGTATTAACACCAGAGCGATACCAATATTTTCCATACATGAAGTCAGGGTCAACGGCACTTTCAAGTTGAAGAAGTCCAGTCTTCTCACATAACATGAGTTTCATTTCTTCTTCGCCTGCCCGTGGTGATTCACTCTCAGCGATAAAATCTGAAACGTACATATCACCAAGTGTGAAAATTTCTTTGAGATCCCCGCCAACCTTACTTCTGCATTTCATATTCATTCTCCAAAATCATTTTATAATCATTATCATACATCATCTTCGCAACTTCACTCAGAGAAGTTTTTGGTGTCCAACCAAGATTACTTTTTGCCTTGTAAGGGTTGCCAAGCAAAAATGGTATTTCCTTAGAGTTCATATACTCTGTTCGTTGGACGATATATTTATGCGGTTCTCCAATGCCTGCATGTTCAAAAACATTATACAAGAAATCACCAACGGTGCAAGTTTTTCCCGTAGAAATAATATAATCATCAGGTGTATCTTGTTGTAGCATCTTCCAGAATGCTTCAACGAAGTCCCCAGCAAAACCCCAGTCTCGGGACGAGTCAAGGTTTCCAAGTTCAAGTTTGTCTTGAAGACCGAGTTTGATTCTTGCCGCTGCTTTTGTAATCTTTCTCGTTACAAATTGCTCTTTTCTTAGAGGTGATTCGTGGTTGAAAAGAATCCCAACACTCGCATGAATCCCAAAATTTTCTCTGTAAGACTTGACAAGATTTTGTGCGAATAATTTTGAACTTGCGTACACCGTGTTTGGAGTCGCTTTACTTAACTCTGTAAACCCAGTCTCAGGGCATGGGGCATCACCAAAAACTTGAGATGATGACGCTTGAAAAAATTTACAATGAGGTGCGACATTTCGGATGGACTCAAGGAGCGTGGACACACCGATGCAGTTACACATGATAGTATCTCTTGGACTTGCAGTTGAGACTCTCGCATCTGACTGAGATGCTAAGTTGTATACCTCATCTGGCATGTGTTTCTCAAAGTAAAAATCCATTTGTTTTTGATCAGATATATTCAACTCCCGCGAAAACCCCATAATCTCATAGCCTTTTGACAGTAAAAGGTTTTTCAAGTATGTTCCATCTTGACCACGAATCCCCGTTATGATTGCCTTTTTAGTCATAGTCTTTCCATAATCTTTTCATATACAACATCATCTGACATTTTATGTGCTTTTTGCAATTCAAAATTTTCTTTAATAGCAGGCATCATGCTGTGATACAAATCCTCGTTTAGATCATTAGGATCAAAGTCATCTGTCAGTGTAATCACACCATCAGGATTGAACATTTTTGGCAGATCGGGTGTTCCATGATACACCGGGACACAACCAGTCGCAAAGCAGTCCAATAGTTTTTCTGTGTAATAGTTTGAGTAAGACTCATTTTCCACAGTCACCGAGAACATATAATCCGCCAACACCTGATCTTTTGTGTCGAAGGGTCGAAATGATCTACCAAATACATCTAAACTTGAACACTTTTCTTTCAAAGAAACCATCAAATTGTTTCTAAAAGTATGTCCCGATGAAAATGATTTACCAGATGAAACCATAGAAACTAACTTAGACTTTTCATAAATTTTTTGTTTATCTGGAACGACCCATGTTACGTTCGCAGCCGGTGGTGCGTAAACAAATCTGTCATCAAGATCAAGCAATTTTTTATCGTGAACAAAGACTGCTTTGTATACATCTAAAAAGTCATCTTTCTTTTCGGTCAATATTCTCATTTGGTCAGGTACAACCACCTTCGATTCACAAATCCATAGAAATTTGTTTTCACACTTCGACTCAAATCCGCCTAAAATATCGTAGTCGCAATAAACTTCAATATTTGAGTCATCCGTTGTGCCAAAAAACCACTCATGGTTTGACGGGTGGTTACCCATACATGAGCAGATATCGTGTGAAAAAGGTGAGCCTAACGCTTGGATAATCATTTTACCCTCTGACGTAAAACGCATCGCCCCAGACGGGTTCGTTGTTACCATTGTGAATCGGAGCGACACCCTCTAATTTGAACCCTTGCTTT
>TARA_R100000697_G_scaffold2172_1_pt1 | contig 11424 bp, 13 predicted proteins | sample TARA_R100000697 | Tara Oceans TARA_R100000697 (sample SAMEA2622788) | marine metagenome | biome: marine biome (ENVO:00000447); feature: surface water layer (ENVO:00002042); material: "saline water (ENVO:00002010), including plankton (ENVO:xxxxxxxx)" | depth 5 m
AAAGTGATAGGCAAAAGCAATCGCGCAGACCCACCCAACTGCTGGGCGCCATCCGCCTTTAAATACAGAGCCACTTGCTGCTTCTGCTTTGTTAATCTCTAATTGAGCAAGCAAAGCCTCCTGAGCATGTTTTTCAGACATGGTGGCTATTTCGTGAGCCAATTTAGCTTTTTGGTCTGCATCAGGAATAAATTTATCTAATAATCCAGTAACTGGTCCTATAAGAGCTTGTAACATTAATATACCCTCACTTTATCTTTATTTACATAAGGTACAAGTTTGCATATGCATTCATAAGTAAACTTCTCGTTATCTTTAATATATGTTTGATTACTTAACATTTGACTAAAATCCATACATGATGCCGCACTTCTAAAATAAATACCATCTCTATCAGCTACTCCATTAAGATAACATGCTAATATAAATGCTGTCATTATAAAGCACTCTGTGGTGTTCTAACTACAGCATATTCTTGTATGCTTGCAATAACATGCAGTCTATCTGCATTTGCTGCTGTCACTTTAATAATTTCTCCTGCATTTAAAATAAGATCTTTTGTTAAAAGCTCAACAGTAGTATTTGCGTCTATGGATTTAACCTGAAATAAAGCAAATGTATGATTTGTTACTGCTCCAGTACCATTTAACCCATCACCTGTTAAAGTAACTGTAATAGTAGATGAGCTTCCAGAATCGTTAGCAACTATTATAGAGTTTATAACAGATTGATTAAAATCAGCATTAGATGGCGCTGTATATAGTGTCTCTGCATCAGTTGTAGTCAAGTCTATTTTGGCGTTTGTTAATCCTTGAACATATTGTGGAATACTTACAACTAACATTATCTTCTTCCATCTTGTACAATATTTACTTGCGGTGTTCCTAATTTGAATTTTGTACCTAACTCTGTAGATTCCACGCGCAATGCAAAAGTTCTACCCCTAACTCTTACGTCTAGCTTTTCTGTATATACTTCTACAGGTGTAGTGGCTGTTCTTTGTGATGTATTGCTATCATCTGTCTGTGTAAACCCAGATCCTGAGTGCGTTCTTGCCTTTATTGTAAAATCAACTTGTGGATTAACCGATGTAGACCCTGCAAAATTTACATCTGGTATTATTCTATTTATAAAACCAAATCTGCCTGCATCACCGAGTAGCATAGGTGCAGACTCAACAAATGATGTCATCGCTATTCCATCATCATCAAATCCTGTTTCATGGTTAAATAGATTTTGACCACCTGTTGCTAATGGCAATGATCTTATACCTCTATCTAACCAAGCCTGCCTTGCTAAAGAACCAAAATACCATACATTTTCTAAATAATTATATATAACATATTTATCTATTTCAGTGCTACTTGCACTAGGATAAAACCACCATATTTCGCTAAACTCAGTATTGGCTCCCACATGAACCTTGTCACGCTCTTCTATATTTAAATCAAGAAAAACCTTATCTTTTACGCTACATGGTAACTGCTGTGTCTGCCCATTATATAAATAAAATGTATCAATGCCCATCCAATAAACACTGTCGTCAATAGCAATGGCAGAAGCTGGACTCATTATTGTTATATTTTTAGATAACTCTTTTATACCAAATGTAAATGGCGGGCCAATAAATCTCATAGAATGTAATGTTTTATTAGTATAAACTAGTATTTGTTCTTTAGTTTCTACAGCTTGAACGAACTCAGAGCCACCACCTAGCCTAATATCACCTGCTGTATTTGTAGTTGTAGGGAAAAAGTCCAAGGGATTTTCTTGTGATGAAAATCTTATTAACAATGGATCTTGTATACCATCTCCATCTGTGTCAGTTAAGCTAGATCCTAGGCCGTCACAACCAAAAACTATAACATGCCTGTCTTGATCGGAAACTATTATTTGTTTTGCGATTGTGGGAATACTTGTTTTTGTTCCTGCTCTAGTATTAAGTTTTACTGCTCTAGTGCTTGTTCCATTTGTTTTATCCCAATAAAATAAACCACCATCTCTTGGATTAATTATAATATCTTCACCAAAATTATCATGTGACCAAAGCCTAATTTGCGCACCCGGAACTGTAACCGATGCTGCATTTCCCCATCCAACAAAGTCATTAGCAGAATCATCGTTACCTACAGCTAATCTTACAAGCGTGTTGTCAGCATGCGTTGCTGCAGCTGTGCCACTATGTCCACGAGTTACAGTCATCGTGTCATCATCGCTAGTTGCTGAAACAAGCATTAGTTCGTTATCCACAAGTATTACATCATTTGCTGTATTCATACCAGTTTCATCATCAACATCAACATCAGTTTCACTCGCATCTAGTGCTTCGTTAAGCTGTGTAGCCAAAGCTCCATCTGTTGTTCCGCTCCACTGACCTGCACCCCATCCTGTTCCGCCAACAGTAACATCAAGACCCGTATTAATTTGAAATACTAACTCAACACTGCCGCTACTTTTTGCTGCTCCTGTAGCAACGCCAGTGGCATTACTTCCAACATCAATTTTAAACGCATTAGAGCTTACGATTTCTATTATCTGATGCTCTTTCCCATTAGAGTCTCCAATAGCGGAGGCAGCTATACCACCAACTGCTGCGTCAGCATTTGATATTGTGACAAAATCATTCAAATTTGCCCCATGTGCTGATGCATTCACTATAACTTTTGATTCAGTACCTGTAGTTGTGTTTGTCGTAAATGTAACATTTGTATTTATTGTTTGTCTTTCAGGGGTTATATCATTAAATGTTTGCCCCTCTTCTATGTAATATTTTAAATGAGTTCCGATTCCAAGAAAATCAGAGCCGTCTAACGCAACCCAATTAAGAAGTCTTCTTGCGCTACCTAAATATGTATTAGGACTAAACTTTGACCAACCACCTATTTTTTCTGGTGATCCTATTCTAAATCTAATTTTATCTCCGTCAACAAAGCCGCCCTCATTACTGAATGGAGTAATGTCTGAAGTTATACCGGGTTTAAACATTAATTTATTTAATGGCATTAGAACGCCCTCGTTGATAAAGTTCCAGTATAAGCACTAGTGTCAATACTACCACTACCGTTATTCACAGTAGCTAAAGCATATGGCCTTGCTGGAGTAAAACTACTATTACTTCCAGATATTGTCATAGTTACATTAAAAGATCCATCAGTACTATTGGATACATTTGCAAGTGCGGTTCCACCTGATGATGGAGTATCGCCATTCAAAACTGTGCCACTTAATGTACAACTTATACTTAAATTATTTGTAAAAACAAATCTACGATCATTGCCCGATCTTACATATCTCCACCAAAGTCTTCTTGTGCCAGAATAATTTATTTGATGATTAGTAGTGCCAGAGTATCTGTTATGACCACTAGCTGATCCAGTGTACTGGTAAATGCCTATGTTGGAATATTCATCCATACGCAATGAACTTACTGTATTAGGCCCTATTGTTGCTATATATAATTCATAACCATTACCTACTGGAGTACTCGCGCCAGTAGCTGTATCTCCAATAAATCGAGCAGCTTGATCCCCATCGCTAATATTAATATTATATCGAGTACTAGATGCAGAAGAGGTCCCAAAAATAGTTGCTGCGTTTGGTGTGCTTCCCCCAACTGTTATTGTACCTAGGGAGTCTATGTCATTTCCATCATAAGCATAACTACCAGCACGATCTATATACTTCTCAACAGTTAAATCTGTAACTATATTAGACACAACTATTGTTGAGCTATTAGAATTTCCAAAAGTTGAGGTGCCAAGGTTGCTTGTTGATGACTCAGTTACATTTGAGGTTTTCAGAGTAGATTGCACATTACCACTGCCTTTTAATTCCAACGTAGTGCTTGAATTATTTGTCAGAGGCGATCCATTGGGATTAGCTATATCATTGCCATTAGTATCAAGTATTATTTTTTTATGTGATGAATCATTATTAATCTGTAAATTACCAGACACTGTTTCTGTTAATTTAAATAGTTGAACTGGCAGTTTGCTTTTTGCAGTACCAGCTATATCATTTAAAATACCAGAATTACTATCTAAAACAGATTGACTTATCTCTGTAAATCCAACATTTGAAACTAAAGGTATTGACATTTATCACCTAAAACTTAACTGTTTCTGTAAATGAAAAGCTAGTCCCATTAAATAATCCAAGAGCAAAATCTACACTATCTCCTAAAGAAATACCTGTTGAAACATTACCCCCAGATAAAGCAGTGCTTCCATCACCAGCATTCCAATTAATTGTTATTTTGTTTGCTGAAGTTTTTTTATCAATAATAACATATTGACCAGCTACTAAATTATCAGTTTGTACGTTTACTGTTTGAGTGCCACTAGAAACCACAATTTGTTGATAAACAGATGTAGCTCCACCTGCTATAACATTCAATGCTCCTGAAATTGTAGCAAGTGATTTAACCTCGACTAAATTTTGATTAACGTAAGTGCTAACATCAGTCACGGCAGCCTGCACCATCGTGCCATCATCATTTAACACAACTCTATCTGCATCAACTATAGTTGTAGCTGTTGCTGAAGTATCTCCATCAAGTATATTTAATTCTGCTCCTGTAGAGGCTACTTTTGTTCCACCAGAAGAAAATCCACTTAAAAGATCAACAACTTTGGCATTTGATGAACCCGCACCATCAGCATAAATAAATCCCTTAGATGAAGCTGCTATTTCAACTGCTCTGTTATTACCAACGGTCCCACCTGTGCCTTGAATTATAATAAGTTTTTGGTCCGCTTGATTGTCTATAAAATACATTTTCTCTGCTTCAGGAGGACTTATTGTCACTGTGCAGTCACCTCCGGGTGAGCCAGTAAATATTAAAACTTTTCTACCACCCTCTGAAATAGATCCATTGCTAGTAGTTACTGTCTTGGTTGTTGTTCCGGCTAAGCTTATACTAACCACACCATTAACTGCTTCATCAATCAAATCAAAGTTATTATTAGTAGTATTTCCCCAAGCTCCCGCCTGTTCACCAGCTCCTATTTTTTCTATACCTAAGTTAGTTGTGTATGTACTTGCCATTTTTACCTCACTGTATTTCTGTCCATGTCTCTGTTCCAGACGGTATTATTTCTGTCCAAGTCTCTGCACCGCTTGGATTTATCTCAGTAAAAGTTTCCTCTGTTGCTCCTGCATTTACTTCTATGTATAATATATCTCCAGACGCTGTTTTTGTAAAATTTATTTGCTGTGAAGATGTTCCAGCAGTTATAAAATTACCTTGAGCAGTTTGTGAAAAATTACCATCTAAACTAGCAATAGCTGGCTTTACAAAAGCTATATTTTCTGCTGTGGTTATAAAATTACCACTTAAATCAATGTTTCCGCTAACTTTAGTGCTAACTTCTGCGGTTTGAGTAAATATTCCACTTATATTAATTACACCAACCAGCGTTCCTACAGCCACTGTGGCAGAAGAACCTATTGCGCTCATTTCTACAGTTCCTACTAATAAATTACCACCTACATCAGAAATAGCTGAATCAGCAATAGCGGAATGACCCAACATTAATCAGCATCCTCTATCTTGTTGCCTTCCTTAACCCATTCTTGGATTGCTTGAAAGTGTCTATTAGCGGGATCTAGTGGTACAGACACAAGAACACCATCTATGGTAGCATCTATACTTATATTATTTTTTTCTTCAATATCTTTAAAATACTTAGCTTTTGTAATATTCATAATATTCCTTACAATTCTGAATCAAAATTTAATGCGGGAGCATCTGACTCACCGCCATGACGTAAAAATCCAGTTTTTCCAGAAGTCACTCCTGAAGTAGTGACAAATATAGATACCCCATATACCGCTGAAGCCCCTGATATACCTGAAAAACTGTCTAATGCATTAGTCCCGCCTTCATGTCTAAACTGTGCATCTTCTAAATCATCAGCAGTTGTTGCTGGTTTAGCTCTCATTTCTACTGGAAATTGCACCTGTCCAACCACCTGAGTAGAGCTTGTAGTAAAAGCATCACATAAATATTGTGATGACGTATCTGTAAGTCTACGATAAAAATATCTCTGACACAAAGCTAGCTCTTCCCCAAATGACCTATGCTCAAATGGTGTGGCTTGTTCGCCTACTTCTAGTTGTAAGCCAGTAAATTCAAGTGTTGCACTATTAGTTGTCCACCAAGTGCTTGTACTATCTGGTGTTCTTGTATAACCACTTGAATATGCTTCCCATGCAGTTAAACTAGCACTATTATCTGTATAATCAGTTCCTAAAAATGGAGCAAGATACCAAACTAAACCACTTCCAGTATCATTATCAATAGTAATGTTAGAGTTTCCAGAAAATGTTTTTGTTACTTTAGTCCAAGTATCTGCTGTTAAAGTTCCTGTTTCAAAAGAATGTTTTTGAGCAGTTCCATCAGGTGTTCTTAAATACCCATAATAATTTTGGGATACACTAGCCTTTACCCAAAAAGAAATCGTTATATGAGAAGATGAAGATGTATAATCCCAACCACTATTAACTATATCTTGTGCTTCAATTTTATAAAAAGCAAATAAATAATCAGTTGCGCCTGCACCACTAGATTGATTTCCATTGGTATATTTAAAAGCCTTTCTAAAGCCTAATGAATATGGTGTTGTGCCACTACTTACATCTACTTGTGCTTGTGTCACTGCATTATCTTGACCATTAATTCTGCTATCCAATCTATCAACTGTGCCATAAGTATTTGAATCTGTAGAACTTGTACCCCTCTGAGCTACTTGCATTGCACCATTGATGATAATATTCCTTCGCCCACCAATCTGACTACTAGTTAGTACTTCACCCATCTTCGCTAATTCTGCTGCTTTGGTCATTCGCCTTTCTCCAACACTGTAATTCTATCCTCTAATGCCTCTATTTTTGTTAGCAATTGTTGTATTACAGATACATACATTGCATCTTTTTTTCCTAACTTTGATGTTTTTACATTAGGATCATCTTTTACAAGTTCATACTCAGGGTGCTGTGAATCCATTGGATCTACATTTAGCCAATATGTATCTATTTTTTCTATGTCTTGAGCAACAAAACCTCTTTGTGTAAATTGATCTGTAGTACCATCTTCTTTAACAGTTCCGCCATGCCATTCTGGGTTTTTCCATTGAAATGTTTTTGGTTGAAATTTTTTAAATTTTTCAAGATCATATTGAAAATTTTCGATATTCTGTTTTAGTCTTCCATCTGATAAAGAAGATATTGAAGTATCAGTTGCTTGAAAGTTACCATCTGATCCAATTTTTACTTTTTGATCTGCAAATGTTAATTCAGAGGCATCGGCTGCGCCTCTTGTTGCAATTATAAAAGCTCCACCAGTATGAGCATCTGCTGTGCTTTGAAAAAATATTCCCACTCTTGTTCTGTTTGGTGCAGTATAATGTCCAGCAAACGTAATACCATGATGATAATCATTTGCGCTTGGTTGTGCATCATTATTAGCAATAGTAATACCACTGTTTGCACATGGAGTACTTGAACTACTATTTTTTGCATCAGACAACCAAAAAGCATATGTACCAAATGTTTGATTTTTATTAAGAGCAACTTGTCCTGAAGATGCAATGCGTAATCTTTCGTTTGCTCCATTTGAATTAAATATAACTGCACCACCTGATTGTGATTCTATTGTCAAAGATTCACCACTAGCACCTTGAATTTTATTGTTAACAATTATACCACTTGAAGTTGTTTCAAACTTTTTGCTATCATCGTGATAAAGTTCTACTGAACCATCTTCAGTATATAATGATAAAGTTTCAGAGCCATGTTGAAATCTTATTGCTGTTCCGTTTGTCTTTAGTCTTAGTTCTCCAGTTCCAGTATCTTCAACATAACTATGATTAGTGTCGTGATATATTTCTAAATCACCACTTGCACCAAGTTTAATCTTATCATTATCACCCATATTAAGATGTGTGGCTAAAGTTGTTTCACCTGTAACAGCGAGTGTGCCTGCCATCGTAACATTGCCATCAAACGTACCACCATCTGCTTTACTTATAGTGTCTGCTATACTAAAAGCATCAAAAACTATTATTTCTACTAGGTCATCAACTGATGCTGCTTGAGTTAATACTATTTGAGTTCCACTTGTAGATGTATAGTCGGCATCACCTAACTTTACACCATTTTGATATACGTCAACAAAGTTTGAATCTGTGTAACTTAATGTTGCGCCTTCTGACCCCGCACCTGTAAAAATAGTTTGCCCAGCCGTGGCAGTGTAAGTGTGCTTTCTTCTAACTCCAAATTGTGGACTGACTCCTATGTATGGCATCCTATACTCCTATTAACTTATATGCACCAAAGAAGCTCAAATCACCACGAGAAGTAGTTGCATCTATATCTCCAGTCGCAGTAATATCATCTAAATAAACAAACACTTCATAATAATCAGTAGTGTTAGCCACATCTGTTACTGATAAACTCAAGGTATGTTGATTTGTATAATTAGTAGATGGATTAACTCTCGCGGCATAAAATTTTGCACCATTTTTCTTTATAAATATAAAAGTATCTACAAGTTGATTATTATCGTGACCTAACATATGAACTTGTGTGTAAAAAAAATACGTTCCTGCTACTCCGGGTGTAAATCTATAATTTGTTGAATGGTCATATTTACCATCTGTATCATAGACTTCTGTATCAAATGTGACTTTTGTATCTGTAGCATCAGGAATATCTTGGTCGCCTGACATCTTTGCTAAAAATGCAGGTGTATTTAAGCTACCTATACCATCACCTATTACTTTTGTTAATGCCATTCGTTACCCCTTTGGTTTTTCAGGAAACTTAAAGTCTTTGTCCTTCATTGATTTAAATGTTTTGGTTATATCTCTAAGTTCTTGTCTATAAGTTTTCCAAGCATTGCTCATTGTTATATCACCTAATGCCATATAATCTGTTTCAGCAAGTAATTCATTTCTTACAGATCTTAATTTTAATAAATGTCTTTCTGCTTTGCCATCCAACCATTCTTTTTCTTCAGCTTTTTTTATTTTTTCTTCTTCTGCTGTAAATTTTTGCGTCCCACCGCCTGCTAATTGATGATATCTAGCCATGTTTTATCCTTAATTAAATCCATATAATTTAAATTTACCAGTATGTTGACCACCACTAAATTGAAATAATATTCCTCTACAATAGTAAGCGCTATAAGTTCCGGGGTCCATACCAACATGAAAAGTAAATGCTTTATGATTAGCATCTTCATCAGAAAAACTACCCTGACCATTAAATGCAACAGGTGCGTCTGTAGTATTTACATTTTGTAAAATGCCATGAAAAGCTCCTCCTTCTCCAGTAGAGTTACCCATTTCATCAGTTCCTATAACTCCATAAGAACTATTGTAATTTTGAGACCTATATGCAGATGTGCTTGAGTTCATGCCTAATTGAGAGTTTCCATAAGAATGATGATTGCCTGATATTATACTTCCTGCATCACCACTTGCATTTGTAGTCATATAAAATTTAACTTGCATTTGCACTTCATCATCTGTCAAAGTATGAATTTCATACAAAAAAAGATAGCTATCATATGTACTGTTTATAAAAGTATTATTGACAATAAATGTTCCACCAGTTGTGCTTATAGCTTGATCTACTAATTTTACTAAAGGACCACCTGTAGGCGATTGAGTAAAATTAACAACACCGCCACTTGAAATAGAAATAGCATCTGTATCACTTGCACTGCCAATATTACCTGCATCAGGTATGACCACGTTACCTGTAAACGTACCACTGGTAGCCTCTAAAGCATTATTACTTGGATGACTTATTGTACCCACTGTTCTAAACAAGTAGTACACAAATATATTATTACCTGAGTTGTTTGATGGTGCAGCAGTAAATGAAAGTGTATTGCCGCTTACTGAGTAAGCTACGGAGGGTTCTTGGATAACACCATCTACAGATACAAGTATATCTTCATCTGATCCTACTGAATGATCTAGGGTAAAGTCTTGATTAGATCCATTACCTGAAAATACAGATGCTGCTTTAGGTGCTACAAATCTATTTGCTGCTGTGTTTCCTATATATGGCATATTTTATCCTAATCACTACTAATCGTATCTACTGCTGATACCCAAACATCTGCTGAGCTGTTTACACTACTTTTAACTTTTAAAGCATCACCACTTTGTAAAACTATTTTTGCACCTCCGTCTAAAACCTGTAAAGTTGATCCTACTGGGATTGGCGCATCTTTAACTATATGATAATCTGTTGAACTATTACTTACAAACACTTCTACTGTTATTTGTGCCGTATGAACATTACATATTGTTATGCCCACAATAGCGTCATCTGAGTTTGCTGTTCTTAAAGTAGCTCCACTTGTACCAACTCCGTTTGCAAAGTTTCTTTCAAAATCTTGTGCCATGTTCTACTCCTATAAAGCTATAGCCATTGCTACAGCAAAACCTTTACTTGCACCTGTTGCTGTCGTTAAAACATTATTACCCTCAACTGCTAATACACCAGCACTTGCTCTTGATAAAGTAGTATCACTTGCATGACCTAATTCTATATTACCAGATGTTGTTAAACTTGATAAAGTTCCTACTGATGTAATATTTGTTTGTGCTGCTGTCTGCAAAGTTCCTGCTAATTGAGTGGCTGTTAGTCGACCAGTGCTAGGATTATATGTTAGATCTCCGTCACTTTCTAAACCAAGATTTCCACCATCAACATCTCCACCTGCCGTGAATACAACTGCGTTATCTTCATTAGTATTTTCGTTATCTGTTATTGTTACTGTTGTAGCTACAGTAGCAACTGCAGCAGTTCCTGAATAACCACTTGATGTAATAGTTCCAAGAGAGCTGCCATCATCAGAAAATGTAATGGTTCCACCGTTAGCATCTATCGTTATATTGCCATTGATATCTAACGTAAAATCACCTGCATCTGATATAGTGCTACCATTTATAGTTATATCATCTACTGTTAAAGTTGTTAGTGTTCCAAGTGATGTAATATTTCCTTGTGCAGCAGTTTGTAAAGTTCCTGCAAGTTGTGTAGCAGTTAATCTACCAGTGCTTGGATTGTAAGTTAAATCACCATCCATTTCTAAACCAACATTTCCAGTGCTAGATGTAGCATTTTCTACAAATGTGATTAGATTTTCTTCATTTGTGTTTTCATTGTCGGTTACTTTAACATGCTCAGCATTTACTGCATCCGTAGCATTAGCACTTGTATATGTATTTACTTGAGAAGCATTTACATATTTTGTAGTACCACCATCATCTATTAAAAACTTATCTGTATCAGCAATAGTAATAGATGTTCCATCTGTTGCTCCATCTATTTGAATAGCAGCACCTGATACCTTATCTGCCGTGCTTATTGTACTAAGTTTACTATCCGCAATACTTCCTGCTA